>Ga0315287_10000030_pt1 | contig 133630 bp, 145 predicted proteins | sample YL17G11_0_MG_FD_205037 | JGI IMG/M metagenome (GOLD analysis project Ga0315287, IMG submission 205037) | Sediment microbial communities from Yellowstone Lake, YNP, Wyoming, USA - YL17G11_0 | ecosystem: Environmental > Aquatic > Freshwater > Lake > Sediment | place: USA: Wyoming | collected... | reverse complement strand
GTGGCGGAACGATTCGTCGAGCGTACGATTTAGTTTCAAATTATCACGCGCGTGGCGCGTGAAATTACCTTTTGTTTTGAAAATAGGTGCGAGCTTGGTATAATAGAGACACAAGTTCGCCCTGTCATGCGACAGGGCGCCCTGTCGAATAACAGGGCGAGTCCCACCCTCGGCACAAACTAAAAATCCTCCCCGATGCTCGGGGAGGATTTTTGGTTTATCAAGATTATAGACTAATTACCTATATATGCGTCGGCCAATACAACTTGCGTCAGACGTACATTGTCCTATCATGCCGGTACCCGTAGAGTCAACACAATAACTCTCGCCAGATTTTAAAATACTGCTAATACAATATTTATCCTGCAAAGCGTAACAAATAGGATCTTGACCGCCATTATCTTTCTTTATTTCTTGTATATTTCTATTAAAAGTATTATCTGAACAAAGAGAACTGTAACTGTTGTTTTCATCGTAAATTAATTCAGCCATAGTGCGAGCTTGGCTTAAATCAGATTTTATTGACGCATCATCTGCTTCCGTTGTAGCGCTACTATTTAAACGAATCAAGAAAAAAGGGCTAATGATTATTGGTATTATTAATATTCCTAAAATTCCGATAATAATAAATGCAACTCTGCCTTTTTGAGGCACATTAGAAATTTCACCTTTAATATTTTTCAAACTGCTGTAAATTAAATAGATATAAAGAATTGATATAGGTGTAATAATAAAAGGTACTATTAAGTAAAGCAGAAAATTCAGAATCACACCTAAGAAAGGAATAAAAATAAGTATTAAAGAAACAATGCTAAGACCAATAAATAAGATTATATAAAGTAACATAAACATCAAAGATCTTCCAAAAACTGGCCAAAAATAGCCTTTGACATATTCCTTGCTTTTCAAAACAGCACTTAGCCCTTTGATGTTTTCAGCAACTAAAATAAAAACAGCAAGACTAAACCAGACAGAAAAGATGATTCCCGGAATTAATAACAATAAAAATCCGCCAGAGACAATCAAGCCAATAATAAATCCCAACCACATAAAAGAAATAATTTTTGATTTCGCGCGGCTAAAAGATTCTTTGACGCCAATACTTGAATCTTGAATAGCAGTAATTAAAGCAACCTGGCTCCAAGTTAGAATATAAATTACTACTAAAATTAATAACAATCCTAAAATTGAAAAGATAGACAGATAAGCTAAGGCCATATCTTTTAAAAGAGAAGAAATCAGAAAAATCCCGCCGGCAAAAACCGCGCCAAATAAAAGACTGATCAAACAGGAAATTAAAAGAATACCACACAAGGTTTTCCAGCGGTTTTTAAAAATCTGAATAGCATTTGCTAATAAAACAAAAGTTCCTGGCAAAGAAGAAGTATAATTAGTTGTGTTTTGTTGATTAATCATAGTTTTTTGTTTTAATTATAGCATTTTTGGAAAAAATAGCACTGTGGATAAAAACGCCCAACTAAAAAGCCTCCTGACACTCGGGAGGATTTTTTGGTTCTAACCGACAAAATACCATCCAACAAACAAAAAAGAAAAATAAACCAGAGTCAGCAATCCCAGAGAAAGCCATATTAACTTAAAGCGCTTATTTTCAACCAAGGCAGCAGCAATAAAAATCGGAAACAAAACCAACAAATACCTGCCCATGCTTGTTGTTGTGCCTGAAAACAAAGGAATAAGAATTGACAGCCAGCAATAAATAGAATAGGAAGCGCCGATTTCTTTTCTTTTTTTAATCAAAAGATAAATTGAAATTGCTAATGCTAAAAATACCCAAAAAATTATGGTCGCTTCTATGATTTGCTCTGTTTTAATATAAGCCCAAAAAACCCTTAATTCATTCCAAATTGTTTGCCAGGGCATTGTAAATTTCCGATTATAGGCAGTCTGATTGCTTAAAAAAGAGAAAAAAGATCCTGTTCTTGCCTTAAGATAAGACATAAAACCCAATAATGAAAGAGGCATTAAAGCAAGCCAAAAAATATTTTTATAATTTTTTTTATTTTGTTTTTTTTCGCTTATAATATACTGGGCCAAAAGCGCGACAAATAAAAAAACGCCGCTTAAACGGCAAATCACGGCCAGGCCTCCAGAGATCGAAGCTGACAGCCATTTGTTTTTTTTAGCGAAATAAAACGAAAGAACTGTTAATAACAAAAAAACAGATTCTGTATAAACTGCTACAAAGAAAAAAGCCCAGGGAGAAAATAAAAGATATAAAATTGCTAAAAATGATTTTTTCCTGGAAAAATCTAAATTTATTAACCGATATAAATACAATAAGGCAACAAATAAAGACAACCAGGAAATAAACAGCCCTATTTATTTGGAAATATTATGGAGAGAAGCATAATAATCCAAAATATGACTCGCTACATTTCTCTCTTTTCCGGTAACAGGATAATGATGCATATCAATATACGGCAGGCTGTTGACCTCTATAACCGCGCATTTTTGTTCATAGTAAGGTTTTGAAATATCCTTAATAATAAAATCTATCCCGATTAGCGGTATATTGCATAGCTCATACACTCTTTTGAATAAAATCTTGTTTTCGGGATGAACCTTGTCCGTTGTGTCATGAATGTCTGCCCCGCACGCAAGAATGACCTTATCATGCAAATATACTTTTTCGCCATTTGGCAGTACGCTATCGAGATTTAAATTTCGAGACGAAAGCAATAAATTCGTCCTCGCGCTTATAATTATTTTGTGCAAGGTAAAATTTTTCTGGCGCATTGCGCCTCGAATTGGATTTTGATTTTTTATTTCGATAAGCTCTCGGATGGTGTGTTTGCCGTCCCCGACAACATTCGGCGGCTCGCGAAGACAAGAAGCAACCATATCGCCATTAACCATAGTGACTCTGTGCACATCGCCTTTAATAAATTCTTCAACAACGAATTGCCTATTCACTATTTTAGCCACCTCGATAGCTTTTCGAAGCTGATTTTCAGTTTGGATATTGCAAGTCGTATGCTTGCTCAATGAGCCTGAACTCGGCTTAACAACCACAGGAAATCCTAGAATGTTTTTTACATATCGCAAGGCTGGCAAATAATCCAAAAACACACGGCCTTGAGGATGCGGCAATCCTTCTTTTTGCAATAATTCTTTCAGCTTTCCTTTTTCATCAAAATCTAAAGAGAAAATATGCTCTATTACTAAATGAGGCAATCCTTCAAAAAAATTCTTGACTCCGTTTGCTTCTATCGAAAAGTGGTTTGTGTCTTTGCCAAAAAATCTTAGCGACTTGATTTTAATTCCTCTTTTTCGCGCTTCTCTAACTACAACAAGCGACCGATTATATAATCCCTCATCAAAATCTTGGGCCTCAACTTCTCGAAAAATTTTCAACACAAGAAGAGTCTTTAATAAGCCGCCAAGCATTGCCCTATTTATAGCAAGATGAAATCGGGGAAATCTTTGCAAGAGCCGTCCGAATGGGCTAAAAAGAGCAATAATAGGAAATAACAACATTTCCAATTTTTCAGAAATGTGACTGCTGCTGTTAGAATATGGATCGCAATATAAACACAATTTTTTTTGTTGCGTGCGCATAAGCTTAAATATATTATATTCCGTTTTGATAAATTTTTACAGGCGTCGAAACAAAAACGCTAAAACAGAATTTTCTTCTTTCTTAAACTAAAAATCCCCCGAATATCGAGGGATTTTTAGTTTTGTAAAATTTCAACTTTGACTGTTCTGGCTCCAAACTGAAGCGCCTGTTCTCTGGTTTCAAACCAAATATCCATTTTATGGCTGTTTCTTAAGGCCATTCTATCCTCAACCACAAAGATTTTATCTCCATAAAGATTAGGGAATTTGACTCTGGTCCCGAATCTTAAAAAATTACAGGCAATAATACCATCACGGACATTAGAGCCATTAGCAGTAATAAATGGCGTATCATCAGTCTGATCTGGAGTGCTGGAATAAGCTGTAGTCAATACATACCGGGTTTGAGCCACTTTTGGCAAATCCGGACAAGATGTCTGAACCAAAGCATGTCCTTCTACCACGGCCAAACTATCCAAATCAGCAGGTTCAACCTGATACTGTTCAACCTGAGCAGGCATATCCAGCGCTGATTTAATAGATTCAGCTGACAGAATACTTGTCCAGCTGTATTGGGGAAAGACAAAACTGTAGCATACGCTCATTAAAGCCGAAAAAGCCAAAGTTTTTGGTCTTTTATCCATATTTTTAAGGTCTTCCAACTGCTCCTCCTCGCCTGCAAGCCTATCTCTTAGCAGCCAGACAAATAAAAAACCCCTTTTCAGGGATTTGTTACATCTTAGCATATTAAAAAACGCCTGTCAATGGTTTAGATAGAATCAGCCATTAGGATAGTAATGAAGAATAACCAGAAAATACTGACTAAAGCCAGCTTATTAAAGTCTCTTTTTGAAGCAAAATAACCAATCACTCCGGGAATCAGCAGAAAAACAAGCATTACAATAAATTCCAAGAATGATTTTAAGCTCGGACTGTAAAAGATAAAAAAAGTCTTTGTTATCAACAAGGTGTTTAAAGTAAAAAAGATCAGCATGAACAAACTGCCTACCAGCCAGGAACCAATCTTTTCCTGCATATACCAGCCGTAAATAATAGGGATAAAAACCGGCAAAAAGATTAAAACAAAACCGATTTTATATTTAATAATCAGATAAGACAAACCAATAAAAAGCAAAATCAAAGCTACCCAGATAATAACTTTATCATTGATAATCTCTTTTTGTATTTTTGTTTGTTTGGCTCTTTTTCTGCTCATAAGAGTATTATACCATATAAAACAAAAAAGCCCAACAACCCTCCTGATATTTTTGGAGCGGGCGAGCGGAGTCGAACCGCCGTCCCTACCTTGGCAAGGTAATATAATAACCACTATACGACGCCCGCGCGAATTTTACCTGCGACTCGCCTAAGACGAGGAGCAGGTGTAAAATTCAGCGCTCGCCTTTGGCGAGCAGAATTTTATCCAAATATTTTCTTCCTTGTCCTGTTTTAAGAAATCTTTCTCTTCTTTTTGCTTCTAATATATCATTATATTCTTCAAGATATATTAATTTCAATGGCCTTCTTCTATAAGTTGATTTTACTTCGCCATGATTATGCTGTTTTAATCTTTTTTTAATATCAGAAGTATATCCAATATATCTTTTTCTATCTTTAATGCTTTTAAGAACGTAGACTTTATATAACATTTCTTTTGGCCCGCCAAAGGCGGGCACTGATTTTTCTTGCCAATCGCTTCGCTCTTGGAGAAAAATCGTGTGCCGCGGGGCGGAATCGAACCGCCAACACATGGTTTTTCAGACCATTGCTCTACCACTGAGCTACCGCGGCATATAATTCATGTGGAGCTGGCGGGATTCGAACCCGCTGCCTCCCCGATGCCATCGGGGCGCTCTGGCCAAGTGAGCTACAGCCCCGCCTTAAATACATGAACTGCGCCCCCACCAAGAATTGAACTTGGATCTAGGGCTTAGGAGTCCCTTGTTCTATCCGTTGAACTATGGGGGCACTTAAAAGAACATATCTTTTATCTTACAAATAAAATTCGTGTCAGTCAACTAAATAATGTTGACGATCAGAAAAAATATCTATATAATTAAAGAAAATAAACAAACAAAAAACTTATGCAAAAATCACCAGTTGTTGAAATCGTTAAAAAAGTATGCCCTTGCGTAGTCAGCATTGTGATCTCTAAGGACTTGCCTAAAATCAGAAAATACTATATTCAGCCATTTGACGAATTTATGAATCCCTTTGGCTCGCCTATCCCCCAGTTCCGCCACGAAGGCACCCAGAAAGTAAAAATCGGGGGTGGCAGCGGTTTTTTTATTGAATCCTCTGGCATAGTCCTGACTAACCGCCATGTCATCATTGCCCCTGATGTTGATTATACTATTATAACTAATGATGAAAAAGAGCATAAAGCTGAAGTGCTAGCCCGCGACCCGGTAAATGACATTGCTATTATCAAGCTTAAAGATACCAAAGACAAAAAATTTCCCGTTCTGGAGCTGGGCGATTCTTCTAGGATAGACTTAGGAGAAGATGTTATCACCATTGGCAATGCTTTAGGCGCTTTCCAAAATACAGTTTCTACCGGAGTTATTTCCGGCTTAAGCCGTTTTATTACTGCCACTGACGGTCTTTCAGGCCAAATGGCGCATTTGCGGGGGCTGATCCAGACTGACGCGGCTATTAATCCCGGAAATTCAGGCGGTCCGTTGCTTAACTTTGAAGGAAAAGTAATTGGCATTAATACAGCGGTAGTTTTGGGCGCTCAAAATATCGGCTTTGCTATACCAATCAATAATGCAAAAAAAGATCTGGAAGATATAAAAAAACACGGCCGCTTAATCCAGCCGTTCTTAGGCGTCCGCTATATTCTTATTAATAAAATGCTGCAAGAAGCTTTTGCCCAAAAATACCGGATTCGCCTGCCAGTTGACCACGGCGCTTTAATTATTGGCGAACCTGGCCCTAATATGGGAGCTGTCATACCCCAAAGTCCGGCTCATAAAGCCGGTATTATGGAACATGACATAATCTTAGAATTCAATAAAACAAAAATTGACGAAAAAAATCCTTTGCAGGATTTAATCCACAAGTCCAAAGTCGGCGATTTGGTGGAAATCAAATTATTGCGGGGCGATAAAATGGGAATAGTTCAGCTTAAACTGGAAGAACGAAAGTAAATAAAAAACCCCGATTTAAAAATCGGGGTTTAAAATTAGTTTTATTAAAAACCAACCAGAATATAATAAAAAAAAGAAATTATCGGTTCAATCGCCTTAAAACCAAAGAAAATAAAAATAAACAAAATAATTAAGCCATACTGATTGAAAAAAAGCTTGAGACTGTCAGCAAAACGAGGCAAAACCGCAAAAAGAAGATGGGAGCCGTCAAGCGGCGGGATAGGCATTAAGTTAAAAATCGCCAATACCAAATTTATCAAGACAATCATTTGCAGCATTGAGATAAGGCCTATAAACGCATCTGAAAGAGGCAATGAAACAAACGCCATCAGCCGCAAGATTAATCCAAAAATAATTGCTATTAATAAATTTGCGGCAGGCCCGGCAAATGAAACTTTAGCTTCGCCATATTTCTGGTCGCGGAAATTATAGGGATTTATAGGCACTGGCTTTGCCCAGCCAAAAACGATTCCGATATTAGAAAGAATTAAAAACAAAGGCACTAATACAGATCCTACAGGATCTAAATGCTTTAAAGGATTGGGGGTTAAACGGCCAGCCAGCTTGGCAGTCGGATCTCCCAAAGCATTAGCAGCTGCTCCATGAGCCACTTCATGGATTACTACTGAAAATATTAAAATAATAATGCTGAAAATTGAAATTATTAAAGGGTCCATCTTGTAAAATATATATATATATTATATCCTAAATAAAGCTAAAAATATCAAAAACTATGGCAAGAAGATGTTCAATCTGCGGTAAAAAATCTATGATTAGTGTAACACGGAAGAAGCTTCGTGGCAAATACAACCCGACAGGCACAAGGAAAAAATATCCTAATTTGCAATGGGTGACTTTGGAATCAGGTCAAAGAGTCAAATCCTGTACCAAATGCATTAGAACTCTTAATAAAGAGCCTCGTAAAGATAATAAGAAACGGGGTGTAGCCCCGCACATAAATTAGTCTTAATATCATTCTATGTACTACATCTATCTTATCAAAAGTAAGATAGACAATAAATTATATATTGGTTACACAAATAATCTTAGAAGAAGATTTTCTGAGCATAACAATAAAGAATCTAAATCAACTAAATTTAGAGCGCCTTTTGAGTTAATATATTATGAAGCCTATAAATCAGAAAATGACGCAAAAGATAGAGAAAAGAAACTTAAATATTTTGGCCAAACAACAAGAAGACTCAAGGAAAGATTAATATATAGCATTAAATGACTAATTTATGTGCGGGGTGTAGCTTAGCTGGCCTAAAGCGCAGGGCTGGGGGTCCTGAGACCCCGGGTTCAACTCCCGGCACCCCGACCAACTTAAACTTTTTTCAAAATCAGAGGCGATTGGTTGCTTGCTCGCCCCGCCTTCGGCGGGTCTCGCTTCGCAAAAAGCCCTGTATTTCGGAATTAAATCGTAAGGTCGGACAAATTCAAATTCAGTTTTTCGGGAAAGCAAACGGCGGTTCGTTCCAATTTTTTCCGTCAATGATTTTATTTCATAAAAATCATTGGACAAAGCAAGTTTTTCGGCGTGGTGAGCGGTTTTTATCCAATCCCGCAAAGGTTCAATCCAATTGTTTCCTTTTCGCCCAAAATCAGACTTTCTTTTGTTGAGGTCTGTTTTTGTTTTAATGAGCTTGTCTTTTTTCACAAGGTAGGTTTCTTTTTCAATGCTTCCGTCTAAAAAAGCGTTGACCAATTTATCAAGCTTCGTTTCCGTGTCTTTGATTTTCTCATCAAGATTTTGGGCGAAAGATTGCGCCGACTGGGCGTTGTCCTTTTCCCAAACATCAACTTGCGCTTTCATTTTTTCCGTCCAGTCGTCGCCAAGAGCGACATTTTGAAGCCGTGATTTTAATTGATCGGCGAGCAAATCCTCGCGTAAATATCGCTGACTACATTTACCTAATTTTTTTGTGCAACGGTAATAGCGGTAGGTTCCGCCGTGTCCATGAGCAAATTGCGCGGTAATGGCTCCACCGCACTCGCCACAAGTTAAAAGCCCGACAAATGGGAAGTTATGCCTCTTTTTGGATTTGCGAGGTCTTGCTCGCTGTTTTAATACTTTTTGGACGGCTTCAAAAGTCGCTCGGGAAACAATTGCCGGAAAACCGCCCTCATAACTTTCGCCATTATGAACAATTATTCCGAGATAAACTTTATTCGTCAGCATTCTTTGCAAAGTCGCTTTGCAGATCGGTTTTCCGGTTCCACTCACCACGCCCCAAAAACTCAGGCGTTGGCCCAAACTTTCCAAAGTGTGTCCGCCTTGCGCGTATTCCTCAAACGCTTTGGCAACACACCTTGATTTTGTCGGTTCGGGTTCTATGGTTCTCGTTTTTGGATTATTCACATAACCAAAGGGCGCAAGGCCCGGCCATTCGCCCCGCCTGAGTTTTTGTCTAATCCCGCGCTTAACATTTTCCGACAAATTGTCGGAATAATATTTTGACTGGCCAAAGGCGACTTGGAGCATAAAAAGCCCTTGCGGAGTTGGCTCAAACCAAAAAGTGGGAAAGCGCAAAGAAACGATCTTGCCAATGTCTATGCTATAAATTATTTGTCCGCCGTCAACGGAATTTCTGGCCAAGCGGTCAGGGTGCCACGCAATAAGTCCGATTGGTTCTTTGCTTTCGTGAACTTTGCTCATCATCTCGTTGAAAATTTCTCGGCCGGGTTTCTTTGCGCTCTTACTTTCAATAAATGTCTCGGCAATCTCAATGTTTTCCCGCTTGGCAAATTCCGCCAACTCCGCTAATTGTGCTTCAATGCTCATAACTTGTCTTTCTTCGTCTTCCGTTGATTTTCTAGCGTAGAGAAAAAATTTTGTTTTCATAATGTTTGCTCCGTTAAGTTAATAATTGTCGCCTTTGGCCATTGCGCCTTCGGCGCAAAAGCGCGGGATTAAAAAACTTGCTTTGTGTTCCGCCAGAGGCGGAAAGGAAAAAATTGGAAATAAACTTTGTTTATTGCGTGCTTCGCACGCCGAACCGCCGTTTGTTTTCCCGAAAAACTGAATTTGAATTTGTCCGACCTTACGATTTAATTCCGAAATACAGGGCTTTTTGCGAAGCGAGACCCGCCGAAGGCGGGGCGAGCGAGCAACAAAACGCCTCTGAATTTTCAAAATGTCTGAATTGGTCGCAATTGCTGAACGAAGCTCGAACCTATTTTGAACAAGAAATGCTCGATTAACTCCGCTCCGCGTTTCCGCCCGCCGAACTTCGGCGAGCAAAGCAAAACAATTTTCTTTCAATTTTTTAACGCCCGCCCGCCAAATTTTTCTTAAAAGGAATTGAAAATTGTTTTGCTTTGATGTCCCGCCAACTGCGGGACGGCGGAAACGCTTCACTACGGCTCGGGCGTGGCGGAATTCCGGTGGGGATGACACTCCAACCCCCTCCTTCCGCCACGCCCTCGCTCGGACTGCCCTTTTTTCCGGCGGAATTGGAGGCTGTATTTCGCAAAGCGAAATGCGCCACCAGAAAAGATGTTGCCCTTGCCCCAACCCACCCGTGCGCGGGCAACAATAAAGAACTCCCTAAAAATTTTGATAAATGCATGATAAAAAATTACTCAATACAACAATCAATCGCTTTTTTGACCAATTCGCCAAGTTTTCCCATAAATCCTTTTTTCTCAATATCATTTTTATTTATTGCCTTGTCATCAATTTTTTTAATATCGCCAACATTTAACAATTTCATATTAAGACCCCAAAACAGCGAATAAAGATTATAGGCCTTGCCAAAAAGATCATATGCTTCCTCTTTTTTGTTCATTCCTAACTGTTTTGTGCCAACTTCCATAAGTCGCATAGAAGCGGCGAGTAAATGTTTTGAAATGCACCAAACTTCGCCCTCATATTCTTTGATAATTTTCTTAAGCAGTTCTTTCCTCATTTCTCGGACATCTTTAATCATGTCGTAGTATTCGGTTTTGCCGAGCTTGGCTCCGGTAAAAAAGAAATGCTCTTCAATGCTGACAAGGTTCATTATGGCAATACTTAAATCTTGATCGGACGACAAGTCCATTTTTTCCTGCTTTTTTATCTCGTCCACTTTTTGGATAAATTCGTTGAGATTTTTTATTGGATTTTGATTATTGTTTGTGTTGTTCATATTGTTATTTGGTTAGAAAATAATAAATTATGCTTAAAATTATTAAAGGCAAAATCGGCATAACGACTTTTTGGAAAGGAAAATAACTATGGCCGTTATTTTTTTCTTTCAAATGAAAATACCAGCTCGCGCCAAACCAAAAAGTCAGACTGCCTGCGATTATCCCAAAGAGCAATTTATCCAATCCGCAGGCGCATAAAGTATTGAGCGGATTACCGATAATGCCGGAGTAAAAAAGCGGAATGATTATCAGGGCGTAATAGGCGAAAATGTTCGCAAAAATTCTGCCCCTGAAGCGGATATTTTTCTTTTCCAGCCAGCTTTCCGTCCAAGTAATCATGGAAACAATAAGTCCGCCAATCCATAATCCGGTTATTGCGTCATCAATTCCCAGCCAGCGGGAAAGTCCGACTCCGGCGCCGACAGCAATTGTGCATATCGGGCAAACCGCCAAAGCTTTTTCGGCGAAAAGAAAGCTAATCGCGAAAATAAATAAAAGATAAATTGATATTTTTTTCATATTATTGCCCGTTAGTTTTTTGCTTAAAGAAATTGATGATGTCTTGGTCGCCGATTAAACAATCTTCGCCGTCCCAAAGAAAAGGCACGCCGATTGAATCGGTTGGTAATCCGCAAATTTTTGCTTTGGTTTCCAATTCTTTGGCGTTGTTTTGATTGTAATAAACTTCTTTTTGGGTGAAAGAAATTTTATCGCTAGTGCTATTTTCTCTGATATATTCCTCAACAATTGCGCAATGTGGACAGCCGTCGCCGTAAAAAAGGATAATCTGGCTTGATTGTTGGTTTTCCTGACTTGTTGGTTCATTTGCTTGCGGTTGACTTTTGTCTTTTTCTTGCGAAAGAGCAAAAAATGAAAAAATCAAAACGACAGTAAATAAAATTGTGGGAATTATAATTTTGTTTTTCATAATAATTAAAATTTTAATTCATCTTTTTTATTTTCTAATTCGTTTATAATTTTTGGCAAAATATTATTTTCCTTGACTATATTTTGCGCTTTTTCTCTTGGCGTTTCGCCTTTGGAAAACACAATCGCAGAAGCGGGGCAAAGATTGGCGCAAGTTTGGCAAGCGACCATGCAATTTTTCGGATTAACTACCTTTGATTTTTTATTTTCGTAATCAAATTTATAAACTTTGCGCCCGCAAGTAGTGGCGCATAATCCGCAACCGATACATTTTGTTTCGTCAATTTTTGGTTGCCAGTTTATGGACGCACGATCAATTCCGTGCCATTTATCAAATTGCGGATTATTTGTTGGCTGGTTGTTTGGTTGGCATGAGCAGTTCATAATTTTATTGGTTAATGTTAATTAAAAATTTTACAAGATATTGCGTGTAATATGTGCCAGCCAAAAGAAAAGTTGTCGCTACCGAATAACGCATTATTCTTTCAATTTTTTGCATGATTTGAAAAACCTGACCAAGTTTTTGAACCGCAAAAGCGATAACGAAAGAAAATAAAATTACAGGCAATCCCGTGCCAAGAGCGAAAATCGGTGGCAAGATTAAACCCTCGGCGGATTTTAAAACCAAAGGAATAAGCGCGCCGAAAAACAAAACTCCGCTATAAGGGCAAAATGCCAAAGCAAAAAGCATACCTAAAAGGAAAGAACCGATAAATCCTTTTTGCGACAGCCAGAGTTTTATTCTTTCAATTTTTTCTCCGCCTTTGCCAAAATTTATTTTAATTATTCCAAACATTATTAAGCCGATGATTATCAAAACCGGACCCAAAACTTTATCGCCCCAGCCTTGAAAAATGCTTGAAATTTGAAAAGCAGATAAACCGAAATAAATCAGAGTGGCTAAGATGGTATAACTTGCTCCCCGTCCAAGCGTGTAAAAAATCCCGTTAAGCAAGGTATGTTTAGCGGTTTTGATTTCTTTGGAAATATAAGCGATGGCGGTGATGTTAGTGGCCAAGGGGCATGGGCTGATTGAAGTAAGCACGCCTAAAAGAAAAGCGGTTAAAATGGGAATATTGTAATTGTCGATTAAAAAATTTATATAATCCATAATTATTTTCCTAAAAGTTTATTGAGTTTATCTTGAAAATAACTGATAAATTGGCTTTCATTGGAAACCAAACGCCAAACAGTAACATCTTCTTTAATATTATCTTTTCCCGCCGTAATCGCATTTACAAAAAGCGATGATCCTCCGGCTTGGTATTTCATAACTAAATCTTTATTTTCCGGCAATTCGCCGTTAATGTCTTTAAAAACAATAATTCCGTTCTTATATTCTTCCGGAAATTTTTCTTTGATTGTTTTTAACGCGTATTCGCCGACCGTAATGCAAGACCAGCATTGTTGGGTGGCATGGAAATGAACAACTTCAATTTTTTCAGCCGAGATTTTTGTCGTGGACATCGGCAATTCTTCTTGACTTTTTGCCATTTGATTATTGGTATTTTGCGTTTCTGTCGGCTTGTTTCCGCTTCTCGCTACAAAAAACCCTACCCCAACAATGGCAACTCCAATAATTAAAATGATAATTTTCTTTTGCATAGTTTTTATTTCAAAATTAAATTAAAAAGATAACCCGTAAAAATTATCCCCGCGCCGACGATAGAAGCGAAAATTAAAATCAGTTTTGTTTTCATTACTCTTTTCAAAATCAAAAATTCGGGAAGCGATAAAGCCGTTACCGCCATCATGAAAGCTAAAACCGTGCCTAGCGCGACCCCTTTTTCAAAAAGCGCGTTCACAATCGGGATAACTCCGGCGGCGTTCGAGTAAAGTGGAATACCGACAAGGGTTGCCAGTGGCACGGCATACCATTTGTCTGCGCTGGCGTATTGCGCCAAAAAATCAGCCGGAACATATCCATGTATCCACGCTCCCAAACCAATCCCGATTAAAATATAGAGCCAAACTTTCTTGATAATTCCCCAAGTATAATTTTTGGCGTATTGCGTTCTTTCTTTCCAGTTTATTTTGTTTTCGTTTTCGGAATTTTTGATTTTATTGTTAAAAACAAAACTTTCCACCAAATTTTCAACTTTTAATTTGCCAATAACAATGCCTGACAAAATCGCAATTACTAAACCACTAATAATATAAAGCAACGCCACTTTCCAACCAAACATTCCTAAAAGAAGAACGAGGGCGACTTCATTAATCATTGGAGAGGCGACAAGAAAAGAAAATGTAACGCCAAGCGGCACGCCCGCCTCAACAAAGCCTAAAAATAATGGCACGGCGCTGCAAGAACAAAAAGGGGTAATGATTCCTAATGTCGCCGCAAAAAAATTACCAAGATATTTATTTTTTCTGGATAAAATATTACGAATTTTTTCAGGCGGCAAAAACGATCTGATTATAGAAACAATAAAAATAATTACAGCTAATAAGATAAAAATTTTTATTGAATCAAAAATAAAAAAGTTTATTGCCTCGGCAAAAATTGTTTTTGGAGTTAAGCCAAAAACAGCATAAGTTATCCAATCGGCAAAAAATTTAATAGGATAAAAAATATCCATAGTAAAATTAAATAAATTTTTTGATAGCTTCTTTTATCTTTTCTATATCGGGCACAAAGCCAGTCAAAATCGGTTTTCCATTTACAGCCAAAACTGGGCTGGACATTACACCCATTTCAACGATTTTTTGAATGTCGGTGATATATTCCACTTCTGTTTTTAAATCTAGCTCTTCAACCGCTTTTTTTGTCAGCTCAAATAATTTTTTGCAAGTCGGGCAACCCGAACCCAAAACTTGAATTTTCATAGTTTTATTTTCCATAGGAATTTAAAAATTTATTTAATAATTTTGAATACTTGTTAATGATATTTTTATTTAACGAATAAAAAACTTTGAGCCCGTCTTTTTTTGAAGAAATAAGGTCAAAATCTTTTAAAACTTTGAGATGATGAGATGTTAAATTTTGCGGAAGTTTCAAATATTGCCATATATCGCAAACGCATTTTTCACCGTCCCTCAAGATACAAAGAATTTTTAATCTGTTTTCCTCGGCAATGATTTTCAAAAACTCGGTTGTTTTTAGCAATTCATCGGCAGATTTTTTATTTTTACAACATTTTGGTTTCATAGTTTTAGAATTATATCAATCTTTATTGATATTGTATAAAATCTAATTTTGATTGTCAAATTTTGATTTTTTTGGTATGCTAAATTCATATTTAGGCGGCGCGCCAATGAAATTGGCACGGCCTCAAATTCCGCCGAAAAAAAGGGCAGTCCGAGCGAGGGCGTGGCGGAAGGAGGGGGTTGGGGGGAGGAATTCCGCCACGCCCGAGCCGAAGTGAAGCGTTTCCGCCGTTTGGCATTAAGCCAAACATCAAAACAAAACAATTTTCAATTCCTTTTAAAAAAAATTTGGCGGGCGGGCGTTAAAAAATTGAAAGAAAATTGTTTTGCTTTGCTCGCCGAAGTTCGGCGGGCGGAAACGCGGAGCGGAGCTAATCAAGCATTTTTTGTTCAAAAAAGGTTCGAGCTTCGTTCAGCAATTGCGACACGATTTTTATCTCCGACAGAACGTCGGAGCTATAAAAATCAGTGTCCCGCCGTATAGCGGGACAAAATAAAATCCGCCCAAAAGGCGGTTTTTAAAATTTTTATAATAAAAGCCTTGCTGCCGGTTTATAATCAAAACATTATTTCTTCATCCGCCCTTTTATAATCGTGAATTTCTTCTGGCGCAAACCACAACTTTATCTCTTCTTCAGCTTGCTCAATGCTGTCAGAGGCATGAGCTATGTTCTTAATTGATCTTTTAGCAGGATTAGCAAAAGAAGCTGAATCCAAAGAAAAGTCTCCTCTAATAGTGCCGGGCATAGCTGCCAGAGGCATAGTCGGGCCAATAATCATCCTGGTGTTTTCTACTGCATGCGGCCCCTGAACCACTAAAGCTACCACCGGCCCTGAAGTCATATAATCAACAAGCCATTGCTTAACTTTTTTACCGATTAAAACTTTATTAACAGTGCCCAATTCTTTTTTCACGCTTAAGCCGTATTCTTCAAATCCCTTAGTGGCTTTTGCGCCTAACTTGGCTAAATATTGACTGGTTTCAGGATAATGAGCAATAAAATGCTCTTTTGTGGGTTGAACTAATTTTATAGCTACTACCTTAAGTCCGGTTTTTTCAAAACGGCTAATAATTTCTCCGATTAAGCCCCTTTTTACCGCATCAGGTTTGATCAAAACCAAAGACCTTTCTTTTATAGAAGGCAAGGATCTTTTTCGCGTTTCTTTTTTCTTAGGCATAAGTTTAAAATAAAAAGGCGCATATTGGGCCATTTTTTTTTATTCTATACTATTATATTTTTTTTGGCAACTATCTTTCCTTATTTACAGTTAAACTCTGGCCATCAGACAAAATTTCAACATCAGCGTTAAGGTCAGTGCGAAAAAGCTCAATGCCTTTAAGCCGGTCTAAAACTTCCTGAGTCGGATGGCCGTAAGAATTCTGGCCCACGGAAATCACAGCGATTTTGGGATTTACTTTTTGCAAAAATAGGGGATTGGTGGAATTTTTTGAACCATGATGGCCGACTTTCAAAACATCAGATTCTATATCAGTCCCCTGGCTGACTAAATTTAATTCTGCTTCTTTTTCCATATCAGCGGCAAAAAGAAATTCTGATTGGTTATATACCAGCTGAACTGCCACTGAATAATTATTATCAGTCTGCTCTGAAGGCTGGTAACTTGAAGCAGGAGCTAAAATTCTTAATTCAATCCCCTGACTTAAATCAATCCTTTGGCCGGCTAAAGCTATTTTAAAGGGAATATTTTTTTCTTTAATCAGATCTGCCAGCGCCTGATAAGATACAGAATCTTCGCTTTGGCCATTGGTTAAAATCAGGCCGATTTGAAAATTTTTTAAAACTTCAATCAAGCCCGCAAAGTGGTCTTTATCAGGATGAGTTAGAATCACAATATCAATATAGCGGTCAAAAAAATCCATTTCTGTTCCTAATTTTTCCAGCACTGTGGCATCTGGCCCGCCGTCTATCAATACCTGCTTATCTTCGTATTCTATAAAAATGCTATCCCCTTGTCCCACATCAAAAAAATCCACCTCCAGCAGCTTGGCTTCAGTAGAGCCAAACACCAAAGCCCAGACATAAACAGCCGCAACCAAAAGAATCGCCAAAACAAAATATCTTATTTTTTTCATATTGACACTTTTATAATATGTGATAGACTAACAAGTAAATAAAGCAACGAAGCAATTATTCATGAAAAAAGATTTAGCCAAAGGACGATATTTGCCTTCTAAGATTTATTTTAAAGTAATATCAAAATTAAGCAAAGAAATCAGAACCACTGCGAAATACTGGAAAATAATTACCAATATTAAACATCCCAGCACAAAAGGCAAAGAAACTAAAGTAAAAGAGACCCTAATAAAGCCCGATTCTGTTCGACAAAGCAAATCTGATAAAAAAGTTTATCTTTTTTATAAAAAAATTAATAAACATTTTCTTTGCGTGGTTGTTAAACATTTAAATAAACACGGATTTATAATAACTACTTATTTAACTCGTAAAATAATGGAAGGAGAATTAATATGGCCAATAAAAAAGAAATTAAAAAAATAAGACTTTATTATGATAATCAAGGCAATACTCTAAATGTCTGGTTTGACGATCCTGGAAAAGAATATATTTCAGAAGAAACCGGAGAAGAAGTAATCCTTAATAAAGACAAGCAAGGCAGAGTGATTGGCTTTGAAAAATTAAATTATCTTCCTTTTAAATCCCTGCCTATAAAATCTCTTCCAGTAGAGATGGTAATTTCGTAATGTAATCTAAAATATATAATATAATTATATCACATTAAAAATGGTTCTTTTAAAGCCTCGTTTTGAGGTTTTTTTCTTGACAAATAATATTATATAGAGTATAAATTAATTTAGAACTTAAAAATATTAAAGGGAGGATAATAATGAAATTTACAGTCAAGCTGAATTTTTTGATCAATGATCATAGAAAAGATAATTATGAATTTAGAAAAAAATGCCTGATTGTGAGATTAGTTGACCTGATAAAAGGCGAATGCAGGGATATTGAGTATCTAGAAGACAAATTTACTTTAATATACATCAAGGAATTTGAAAGCAAATTAAAAGCCCAGGCTTGGATAAATTTTTGCCTAATATTGGCAAAAGAAGAATTTGGCCCGCAGTTTGAATTTATCAATGCTGATGTTGAATTCTATACAGCTCAAAAACAAGAAGTTCATAAACTAATAGCAAGAGATGAAAAAGAAGTTATTCTGGCAGCTCTTCAGCATAGTCCTTTTTAAACTCAATATCCAAAGGAGGAATACATGAAAATATTTGGTATTAAAATTTTTGGGAAAAAACATTCGAATTATAATCAAAGAGATAATCTATGGTTTATGTGGCTGACCAATAGCGGATGGAGCTCAACCTGCCCGCATTGTGGAGCATTACTGATTAAAAATGGACATACTCACCAGCAAAAAATATTTGAAAACGGCAAAACCAGGATCATCACCAAACAAAGTTGCGCAATATGCGGAAATATTGTCAGAAACACAAATGGCGCAGAAGAAATTATTACTCTTAAAAACCTCAAAGAAACTGTCGCGCTTAAACAATAAACTTTCTCAATACCCAATCCTAAATCGGATTGGGTTTTTTATATCGCCAGATAAAAATTGCTAAGATAAAATAATAGATTAAAATATAAACCCAGGAAAAATTTGACCATTTATAATAAGCCAAAGGCAGAGCGGAAAAAATATCAATCAGCTTAAGCATTAAAGTAAGAAAAAACCAAACAGGCCAGGCAATTAATTTGGCTAAAGAAATACTTAAAAGGCCGGTAAGAGATAAAACAACGGCTGAAATCATTAAAAAAGATGAAAAAGGCACAATTACTAAATTAGCCAAAGGAGAGATCAAAGAAATATTGCCAAAGTGATAAGCCAGCAAAGGCCAAACAGCCAGCTGGGCCGCAAAAGTCATAATTAAAATATCTTTTAATTTAAAAGGATTGGGCCATCTATCTGAAAAATCGCTTAAAATCGGATAGATAAAAATAATTCCCAGCACAGCCATAAAAGAAAGCTGAAAACCGACATCTGATTTTAAAAGCAAAGGATTTAAAAGAAGCATCAGAGCCGCGGCGATTATTATTGCCCTGGCTGCTGAATTCAACCGTCCCATATGCTGAGCCAGCAAAAGCAAAAAAGCCATAATACCAGCGCGCACAGCAGATGCTGGAGCGCCTACCATTACTATATATAGAAATAAAAAAGCAAGAACAATATAAAATGCCTGCTGCCGCCAAAATCCCAAAGCCAAAGCCGCAAAAAGCAAAATCTCGGCAAAAATGACCATATGCATGCCGGATATAGCAATAATATGGCGGGTGCCGGTAATATTTAATTTTAGCTTTAAATCATCAGATAAAAACTGGCTGTCGTTTAAAAAAAAGGCCGCTAAAATAGATTTTTGGGGCGGCAATAAAGTTTTGGAAATTATCTGCCTTAATTTATTTTTAAAATCCAATAGGCGAGTATATAAATAATTTCCCTGGCCCCTTTTTAAAAGCTCAATCTTGGGATAATAGCTTACATAGCTGATCTGGTCTTTGGCTAAATACTGCCTGTAATCAAAATCAGGATAAGTTTTGGGAATTAAAATCTTGCCAGTCAGTTTTATCAAATCGCCGTATTTAAAATCAGTTCCAAGTTCTGCACTGACCAAAACATAGCCAAATTGCTTGTTTTGCACTTTTAAATTAATTTTGTCAATTTGCAAATCAGGCTCTTTTACAACTTGGCCTTGCCAAGTTATTTCTTTGTTTAAATAGGCTTGATTTGCTTCAGGAGTTTTATTAAGCTTGAACAAATATAGGTGAAAAACATAAGAATCAGCAAAAACCGCCATAATAAAGCTCAAACAAATCCATAAAAAAATATTAGATTTCAACATCAGCTAATTATTGATATTTTTTATTTGAGGCCGCGCAGTTCTACTCTTTCAAAATATGGCCTTGCTATTTGGGCTAAATGTTTTAATTTTTGTTCTGAATAAGGCGCAACTGCCTGCCAGGATTTATCTAAGGTTTTTTCAGAACGAAATTGCTGTAAAGCATAGAGACGGCTGCCTTTCAGCCACTGCCCTATTTTTTTAATCTCTGCTTCATCTATAATGCCCGGAGCAATAGTAGTGCGAAACTCATAATCTATGGCGCTGTTTCTGATTAAATCTATGCTTTGCTGGATGTTTTTTAGAAGGTTTTCACTTTGTTTTTGAGCGGGATCCTTCCCCCGGCTTATTGCCGGGGTCAGGATGACACTAGCAACCTGAAGATACTTTTCTTTAGAAGCTTTGATATCCATGGCTATATAGTCTAGCAATTTATTCTCATAAAGCTCTTTGAGCATCTGGGGATTAGAGCCATTGGTATCAAGTTTGACTAAAAAACCAAGCTTTTTTATTTTTTTTATTAAAGCCGGCAGATTAGAGTTGATGGTTGGTTCACCCCCAGTAATACAAACTCCATCTATCATCCCCTGCCGTGATTTTAAAAAATCAAAAAAATCCTGATGAGGGATTTGAGTTGGGTTTTTATTCTCAATCAATTCTGGATTTTGGCAATAGGAGCAGCGAAAATTACAGCCACAGAGAAATACTGTGGCTGCAATTTTGCTTGGGTAATCGATAAGGGTCATCTTTTGAAGACCTCCGATTTTCATATTTGCGCGCCCCTCCTAGAGGGCTCATTAGACTTTGTAATTTTTACGATGATGAAATTCTTCTTTTTTGCCTTCGTTCCATTGTTTGACAGGACGTAAGTATCCGACAATCCGTGAATAAACTTCACAGGGCTGGTCAACCACGCATTTAGGGCATGAAAAGTGCTCGCCTGAAATATAGCCGTGCGAAGGACAAATGGAAAAAGTGGGAGTGATGGTAAAGTAAGGCAGATGGAATTTCTCAAAAACTTTTTTAACTAAAGCTTTAACTGATTCAGCGTCAGGCATCCGCTCGCCGATAAAGCCGTGGACGACAGTTCCACCGGTATACTTTGTCTGTAAATCATCCTGCAGATGCAAGGCCTCAAATAAATCATCTGTGTAATCTACTGGCAGCTGCGAACTGTTGGTGTAAAACGGCGCGGCTTTTTGTTTTTTATAGGCCTGTTCATTGGCCACAATTATATCAGGATAAACATCTTTATCTTTTTTGGCTAAGCGATAGGAAGTGCCTTCTGCTGGCGTGGCTTCTAAATTATACAAGCCGTTATTTTCCTCTTGGTATTTTAATAAACGCTCTCTCATATAGCTTAGTACTTCTTTGGCAAAATTAAGGCCTTGTTTTGAGCCGATATCTTTACCGATAAAATTAAGGCAGGCTTCGTTTAAGCCAATCAAACCGATAGTCGAAAAATGATTACCCCAATACTGTCCTCTGGTTTTTTTAACGCCTTCTAAGTAATGCTTTGAATAAGGATAAAGGCCTTTTTCAGTCAGATTCTCCAGCGCTTTTCGTTTTATATCCAGACTTTCTTTGGCCAAATCCATCAGATGAGCTAATTTGGCAAAAAATTCTTTTTTGGTTTTGGAGAGATAACCTATCCGGGGCATATTAATGGTTACCACGCCGGTACTTCCGGTAAGCGGATTGGCGCCAAATAGGCCGCCGCCTCGCTTAATAAGCTCCTTGTTGTCCAAACGCAGCCTGCAGCACATTGACCTGACATCTTCCGGCTTCATATCAGAATGAATAAAATTGGCAAAATAGTTAAGTCCGAATTTAGCAGTTGATTCCCATAAGGGGCTTAGAACCGGATTATCCCAATTAAATTCTTTAGTGATATTTACCGTTGGTATGGGAAAAGAAAAAGGCCGGCCTTTGGAATCGCCCTCTATCATTGATTCATAAAAGGCTTTATTAAAAATATTCATCTCTTCCTGAAACTCGCCGTAATTTTGGTTTTGGGACTGGCCGCCGATGATCACCGGCTGCTTAGCCAAAGCAGGCGAAGGATTAATATCCAAAGTAACATTTGTAAAAGGGCATTGAAATCCTACCCGGGTGGGAATGGCGCAGTTAAATAGAAATTCCTGCAAGGATTGTTTAACTTCGTTATAGCTCAAATGATCATAGCGGATAAAAGGCGCCAGCAATGTGTCAAAGCTTGAAATCGCTTGGGCGCCAGCGCTTTCCCCTTGAAGCGTATAAAAGAAATTTACCAGCTGCCCCAGCGCTGATTGAAAATGCTTAGGCGCTTTTGACTCAACCTTGCCTGACACGCCGCCAAAGCCTTTGACCAAAAGATCATACAAATCCCAACCGCAGCAATAAGCGCCCAGACAATCCAAGTTATGAATATGAAAGTCTCCGTTGTAGACGGAGACTCTGATTTCTTGAGGATATATTTTATTTAACCAATATTTTTTGGTTACCGCTGAAGTAACATAATGATTAAGCCCCTGCAAAGAATAAGCCATATTGGCATTTTCTTTGACTTCCCAGTCAATTTCATCAAGATACTGGTCAACCATATTTACGGTCTGTTCTGTCACCTCTTTAGCTTCACGGATTTTTCTTCTCTGTTCGCGATAAAGAATATAAGCGCGGGCTGTTTCAGTCAACTCGCTTAAGATTAAAACTTCTTCTACCACATCTTGGACTTCTTCCTGCTTGGGAATTTCGCCGTTCTTTAATCTTTTTCTTGTAATAGCAACAACCTGATCAGATAATTTTTTTGCTGATTGCCTGCCTCCTGTTTGAGTGGCTGTTAAAGCTTTAAATATAGCTTCGGTTATTTTTGTTTGGTCAAAATCTACAACTTGACCATCTCTTTTTTGAAATTTCTGAAACTTTTTTCTAGGCATTTTATTCTCCTTGATATAAAAAAAAAGACCTTGGATATATCTATGATACTCGATATACTAATCCAAGGTCAAACTGTGGATAAGTCTATTTTACATATTTTATTAATTTATTTGCCGATTTTTCGACGGATAAAGGCCGGGATATCCCATTCGTCATCTGATTGCGGTTTTAAAATTTGTTCTTCTTTGCTTGTTTCCTTAACTTGAATCATAGTTGGCCTGGTTACTAATTTCTTTCTCATTCTCTGGGCTTGAGGATGGCTGATATCCGAAAGACTCTGAACTGCGTCAACCACATGCTCGGCTTTTTTCTTCATTGTTTCCTCGTCAAAACTAGTAGCAATAACTGTAATCTTAATTTCGCCTTTTTTTATTTTTTCGTCAATTAAAGCGCCAAAAATAACTTTGGCTTGAGGGTCAATAGATTCAGTAATAATTTTAGCAGCGTCATTAATTTCTGCCATTGCCAAATCCGAACCGCCTGAAACATTAAATAGCACGCCTCTGGCTCCATCAATAGATACCTCCAAAAGCGGCGAATTAATAGCCATTTTTGCAGCTTCTATTGCCCGGTCATCGCCTGTTGAACGGCCAATGCCCATTAAAGCTGATCCTGAATCTGACATAATAGTTCTGACATCAGCAAAATCAACATTAACAATGCCAGGACTGACCACTAAATCCGAAATTCCCTGCACTGCTTGGCGCAAAACATCATCAACAATGGCAAAAGCGTCTAAAAGCGAAGTTTTGCGATCGATCATCGGCAACAGCCTGTCATTGGGAATAGTAATTAAAGTGTCAACGCGATCTTTTAAATTTAAAAGCCCTTCTTCAGCAATTTGAGCCCGCTGGGCTCCTTCAAACGAGAAGGGTCTTGTCACTACTGCCACAGTAAGAGCGCCGCTGTCCTTGGCTGTTTCAGCGATAATCGGAGCTGCGCCTGTGCCTGTGCCGCCGCCCAAACCGCAAGTTACAAAAACCATATCAGCGCCTTTTACTATTTCGTGAATTTCATCCCGATTTTCTTCAGCTGCCTGCCGGCCAATTTCTGGATCCATGCCTGCGCCCAGACCCCGAGTCAAATTTTTGCCGATATGAAGCTTTTCAGGAGCGCTAGTATGATGCAAATCCTGGGCATCAGTATTGACTGCCACAAAATCCACCCCTTGAATTTTACATGCTATCATCCGCGAAATAGCATTACAGCCTCCGCCGCCAACGCCAATAACCTTTATTTTAGCGAATGTCTCGACGTCTGGTTTAATTTGAGCCATAATTTTTATTGCCTCCACTTGGTATTACCATAATTAAAAAAATATTACAAGCCCCTATGTTTATTTATTATGGTAAAAATCCGCGTATCCATTTTTTTATCTTGCTAAAAACAGGCGAAACAACAGGCAAAGAAAAACCTTTTTGGATTTTTCCACATTGGGCGTCCATGCCATAAAGAACCAAACCAACGGCTGTGGCAAAAGACGGATCATCTACTTCTTCAATTACTCCGTCAAAATCCAAGGGAAAACCAATCTGGGCTGGCAATCTCAACTTTTCCTTGGTTAAATCCACTAAGCCCGGCATCTTTGCTCCGCCGCCAACTAAAATCACGCCTGCTGGCAAAAGACCCTGGCGGTCAATTTTTCTTAATTCTTTATTGGCTAAATCCAATACTTCGCAAAGCCGGGCTTCAATAATTTCTGCTAATTCTATACGAGGAATTATCCCTTTGTCTTCCAAAGACAATTTAGCCAAATCAATATTGTCTTTTTTACTTACTTCAGTGGCCAGCGACACTCCATACTCAAGCTTGATTTTTTCCGCCAAATCAATGCTAGAACGAAGTCCGATAGCAATATCATTTGTGATATGCGCTGAACCAATTGGCAGAATATAATTATGAATAATATCTCCTTCTTCAAAAACAGTCATCCCGACTGTGCCGCCGCCTAAATCCAAAATCAAAACGCCTAATTCTTTTTGGCGCTTGGCCAAAGCTGAACGGCTGGCAGCTAAAGGCGCCACAATCAGCTCTTCAAGCTCCAGTCCCGCGTCACTGACGCACTTGGTTAAATTTTTAACAAAAGGAGTAGCGCCCTCAATAATCAAAGTTTCAACCTCGAGCCTTACTCCATTCATGCCTACCGGATCTTTAATTTGAGTCTGGTTATCAACAGAAAAACTGCGCGGAATAACATGGATAATTTCGCGATTAGGAGAAAGAGAAATAGCCGAAGCGGCATTGATAGCTCTTGCCACATCTTCTTCTGAAACCTCTCCATCAGCTCTTGAGACAGCCACCACGCCTTTGCTGAACTTTGAACTGATGTGGCTGCCGCTAATACTGACATAAACTTTTTCTATGGGCAGGCCGCTGGCTCTTTTAGCTTCCTGAACTGACTGATTAATGCTTTTTATTGTTTCCTCTATATCAACGACTACTCCTCGCCTCAGTCCAGTTGAGACAGCTTGGCCAATGCCAACAATCTGGGGCTTTAGCTGTCCATCCTTGACTTTTGCGACAACAGTCCGAACATAACAAGTGCCCACATCCAAACCGACGATTATATGTTCTTTGGCCATTTTAATTGATTTTTTTTAATATTTTATCTTCCATGGTTCTCATTTCTTCTGTTCTTTTTCCATTGTCCTTATGATCATATCCCAGCAGATGCAATAAACCGTGAATAAACAGAACTGCCAATTCTTTTTCCAGCTGATAACCTGCTAATCTGGCCTGTTTTTTTGCTTGCGGATAACAAATCACAATCTCGCCTAATCTTTTAACGCCGTCGGGCATTTCAATAAACTTTTTTTCTTTGTTATCAAAGGAAAGAACATCTGTTATCCGGTTTTTCCCCTGATAAATCCTGTTTATTTTTCTCATCCGGCCATCTCCGACAATCGCCAGGCTGATTTCTATGTTGTCTTTTATCCCAGCCTGCTCTAAGGTTTTTTCAGCGATTTTTTTTAAAAAGATGCAATCTAAATTATTTTGAGTAAAATTATGAATTTCTAAATTCATTTATTTAACTGATCTTGAACTATCTTTGAAACCGCTGTGCCATCAGCTTTGCCTTTAAGCTGCGGCATCACCGCGCCCATAACTTTTCCCGTATCCTTAGGACCTGCAGCGCCAACTTTTTCAATTGCCTCCTGAACTATTTTTTTTATTTCATTCTTGTCTGCTTGCTTGGGCGCGTAAATCATTAACAGCTCTAATTCTTTTTTTTCCTGCTCTGATAAATCAAGCCGGCCTCCTTTTTCAAACTGCTCAATAGAATCTTTGCGCTTTTTTATCTCGGTCATCAGCGCTTCAATTACCTCTTGATCAGCCAACTGGCTCTGCTGGCTCACTTTTTCTTCAGTTATGTCTGGTTCGGCTTTTATTAATTTAGCTCTTTTTTCTTTTTCTTTGTTTAAAACAGATGCGCTTACCATGCGCAAAACAGACAGCTTTAAAGCGTCTTTTTGCTGCATGGCTTTTTTTATGTCTTCTTTAATCCTTTCTTTTAGCGTCATAATTTTATCTTTTTAACATCTCTTCTTCGTCTAATAATCCTAATTTTTTTAATTTATCTTTTTCAGCTTTTATTTTTTCCCGTCTTAAAGCGCTTGCTCTTTTTTCCCTTTTACTCTTGTTTTTTTCATAAAATCTGGCCTTACGCGCCCGCACCAAAATACCGCTTTGCTGAATCCTGCGTGAAAAGCGCCTTAAAAGACTGCGCGTATTTTCTCCATTTCTTCTTTTGACTGCGATAGCCACATAATTCACCTCCTTCTAAAAAATGACATATTAATCATTTGAAATCTTTTTCTCCTTTTTGATTAACTCTATTAACTCTTCAATTAAAATTTTAGGATCAGAATTATAAATAACTTTGCCTGAACCGCGATGGGATTTATTTACAATTTCTAAAAGATTATCAGCTGTTCCTCCTGTGCCAGTCAATACCCCGATTGGCTTATTGTCTTCAAAAGCAATGGTAAATTCATTTAAAGTGCCCATCCGGCCGCAAACAACCACTATTGCGTCTGAAGCCCGGGTCAGTATTAAATTGCGGCCTGAATAGCCAAAACCGGTATAAACCACCACATCATGATAATCTATAGGCAAACGATACTTTTTTAAATGTCCAAGCTCTGAAGAAGCGGGTGAAAAACCGATAACTACGCCGCTTTCTTCTTTAGCGCCAATAGCTGACCAATAAGGGATGCCGCTGGTGGCTCCGGTGACCAAAATTCCGTTTTGCTTTACAATTTGGCGTCCTATTTCTTTGGCTTTTCCCAAAGCTCCTTCAGCGCAACAATCAGTTTCTGCCGCTCCAGAGACGCAGATTTTATACTTTAGATACGATTTTTTATCCATTATGATATTAGGATACTATTTATTAATTAACTTGTAAACCCCTTTTAAGCTTATAAATTTACTTCTTGTCCTAATTTCGGCACTTCGGCCAAGATGCCCAGATGATCTTGAATTCTTTGGGCTAAAGCTTGAGCTTGCGTCTCTTCTCCATGAACAACAAAAACTTTTTTTAAATCTTGTTTTGCTTTTTTTACCCAATTATAAAGAAACGGCTGGTCAGCATGAGAAGAATAACCGCTAATAGCTTTAATTTTTATTCTGACTGGCACTGACTTGTTAAAAATTCTGACTCTTTTAACGCCGTCAAAAATTTTCCTGCCCAATGTTCCTTTAACCTGATAGCAAACTATTAAAAAAGTGTTTTTAGGATCTGACAGATATCTTAATTCATGATGCAAAATTCTACCGCCAGTAGACATGCCTGAACCAGCCAAAATTATTTTTGGCGGCTGGATGTTATTTATTTGTTTTGATTGCTCTGCGGTATAAGTCATCTTAAGCCCGCTAAATTTAAATAAATCGTCGCCTGTCTGTATCAAATAAGCGGCTTCCTGATTAAAGCAATCCTGATGCTTCTTATATACTTCCAGCAAATCTATAGCCATCGGACTATCAATAAAAATAGGGACTTGAGGCACTTTGTGATTTTCCACTAAATTGTTTAATTCGTATAAAAGCTCCTGGGTCCGCTCCAAGGCAAAAGCAGGAATAAGCAAAACGCCATTCTGATCGACTGTTTCCTCAATTATGTCTTCTAAAATATCCCGGCGTATACTTTTATCATCATGAACAAAACTGCCATAAGTAGACTCAACTAAAATATAATCCGCCTGCTCAATAAATTCAGGAGGCCTTAAAAGCGGAATGGGCGGATTGCCCAAATCGCCGGAAAATACTATTTTCTTGCCATCAGCCCAAAGCTCTATGATAGCTGACCCAAGCACATGGCCTGCGTCTTGAAAGCAAAAAGAAATATCCTGATTAAGATTTATTTTTTCTTTGTATTTTACGCCTTGAAATAAGGCTATGGTTTTTTCTACATCTCTTACATCATAAAGCGGCTCTGCGCCCAATTGCTGGGCGGCCTCGCGGCCAACTTCTTCGCTATCAACCAGTATTATCTGGGCCAAATCTCTAGTCGGTATAGTGCTGAAAATTTTTCCAATAAATCCGCGCTTGACCAGAAGCGGCAGACGGCCAATATGGTCTATATGGGCATGAGTAATTAAAACCGCTTCAATCTCTTTAGGGTCATATAAAAAAGGATTGAGATTTAATTTGCTGGATTGCTCACCGCCTTGAAACAAACCGCAGTCAATTAAAATCTTTGAATTTTTTGTTTGAAGTAAAAAACTGGAGCCAGTAACCATCCTGGCCCCGCCTAAAAAACTCAATTTCATAATTTGTATTTGTTTTTTTTATTTAAACATACCGGTCAGCCACATTGGACGCAGCATAAGACTCGGGTTTTATTTTGGCAGTAAAGCCATTGCCGCGCACCATGCCAACCACTTCTTTTATCATATCGCGGGTATCGCCATTATGGCCCACGTCAATGTGAATCTGTAAATCATATTGGGGGAAACTTTTTAACTTTAATTCCTTTTCCATGGCCTGAATTACTTTTTCAGCTGTTTTCAAAGAAATAGTCACCTCTTCGTAAATGCGATCCCGCAAAGTATGATATGTTTTATGACCATTGGTTTTTTTCCAAAAAAAACGGCCGCCTTTGCCAACCCGATAAGCAATAATAGCGGTGATAAAATCGGTTTTTTGAGTGCCATTTGAATCAGTGCCGACCACTAATTCATATTTATCATTTGGCCCTTGGCTGATGAAACTTGAAATAGCGCTAATCACTTTTTCCAGTCCCATTTTGCCTTGGGTTGGATTGTGGTATATCTCCTCTTCTTTCATATATTTCTTTCTTTAATATACTACTTTGTCTTTATTTTTTCAAGATACTTATTTTGCGCTCTTGACAATATATAAATAGCATATAATAATATTAGACAAAGGCAAAAGTTCGTTTATAATCAAATATCTATAGGAGGCTAATAAATGGAAGAAAAGAAATTATTACTGATAGATGTCAGAGAAAAAATCCGAATTTTAGTAGCTAGAATAAACAGCATTAGCAATGAAATAAACCGAATCAATAAATCTATTTCAGCAAGAAAAGAAGAGTATCAGCAAACGATAGATCAAATGATGGATAAAGAACAAAAAGAGATGGCTCCTATAATCAACACAAGACAGAAAGAAATTGAACAGGCGTTTTTGGGTATTTATCAGCTGGCTCAAACCCATGAAAAAGAATTAATCACTGATGCTGGCAAAAAAACCATAGATGTAACAATTGGCCAAATTTACTGGCATTTAAATCCGCCTGCTGTAAGCATCAGAAGCAATAAACATGTAGTTGCAAATTGCGAAAGGCTTGGATTAGACCAATTTATTCGCATCATCAAAGAGCCGAACAAAGAAGCAATGCTTGAAAAACCTGATTTAGCAAAGACTGTCCCGGGCGTTAAAATCAAACAAGACGAAATTTTCGGCATAACCTCTAATTTTTTAAGCAAGCCGCTTGAAAAAACTGTCGCTGCTTTAAAAGAAGTTTTAAAAAAACAACTAAAAAAAACAAAAAAATAAAACCAAATCCCTCTTGAAAATATCAGGAGGGATTTTTTATCCCTTAACTACGCCCAAGGGTTTTAGACGGGCTACTAACTTAGCCAGTCCTGCTTTGACTACTACATCAACTACATTATTAATATCCTTGTAAGCTATTGGCGCTTCTTCTGCAAGTCCTTTGTTGCTTAAACAGCGCACAGCAATTTCTTTTTCTTCTAGTTGCCGCCGCAATTGAGCAGCATTGACTTGCCTGATGGCCGCATGCCTCGAAAGATTTCTACCAGCGCCGTGGCAAACACTGCCAAAAGTAGACTTTAAGACCTGTTCTGTGCCGACCAAAATATAAGAAGCTGTAGCCATAGTGCCAGGGATTATCACTGGCTGGCCAATCTTAATATAATCCGCAGGCAAATCTTTAAAGCCAGATGCAAAGGCTCTAGTTGCGCCTTTACGATGAACAATCAAATCAAGTCCTTGGTGATTTTCTTTTTTAGCAATGTTATGAGCCACATCATAGATTAATTTTAAATTGCCTGTTTTTTGCCCGATAATTTTTTGCCAAGTATTTCTAATAATAAAAGTCATCATTTGACGGTTAGCCCAGGCATAATTTGCCGCTGCCGCCATAGCTGAAAAATATCTTATGCCTTCTTGAGATTGGACTGGCACGCAAGCCAGCTCCGGATCTTTTAATCTTATATTATATTTTTTCAAACCAGCGCTATGCATCAAACGAACATAATCTGTGCAAACCTGATGCCCCAAGCCTCGCGAACCAGAATGAATCATTACTGTCACCTGATTTTCAAACAAGCCAAAAGCCTGCGCTGTCTGCTGATCAAAAATTTCTTCTACTTGCTGGACTTCTAAAAAATGATTACCAGAGCCTAAGGTACCCAGCTGGTCTCTGCCCCGGCTTTTTGCCTGATCTGAAACTGCTTCTGCGCTTGCGCCAGCCATACTGCCCTTTTCTTCGCAATGTTCTATATCTTCTTTTTGGCCATAACCTTTTTCCACTATATACCCAACTCCTTTTTCCAAAACATTCTTCATGGCTATCTGGTCTAATTTAATGCCGCCGCCCCTGCCTACTCCAGACGGCACATTTTTTAAAATAGCATCCATCAGTTTGGCTATATGAGGTTTTACCTCTTGAGCTTTTAATTCTGAAGATAAAATCCTGACCCCGCAGTTGATGTCATACCCGACTCCGCCCGGCGAAATAACGCCATCTTCAATTCTCATTGCCGCCACTCCGCCAATGGGAAAACCATAGCCTTCGTGCATATCAGGCATAGCCAAGGCCCAATTAACAATTCCCGGCAAAGTAGCGACATTTATTAGCTGGTCTAAAGATCTGTCTTCAAAAACTTTGCTTAATAATTTCTGGTCAGCATATATTCTCGCCGATACTCGCATATCTTTTCTAAAAGATTGCGGAATCTCCCACAGATAATCAGAAATTTTATTTAAATTTTCTTTTTTCATAAAAAATTATCACTAAAATTATTAAAGCCAGACCGTAGATAAAATCCTCTATGGGAATAGTATAAATATTAAAATTAGTTTTTAAGCTTTCAGCGTATAATACCACTGGCCGGGCTGTTAAATAGCCGTTAAAAATACCAATAAAAATTATTACCAAGCCCAAAAAAGCAATAAATCTGGTCTGAGCCAGCAAATTGGTTTTAAATAAAATATCTGCTATTATTGTCAAAAAAAACATAGCTAAAACAAGGCCCGTATAATAAAGGCCGGCTGAAAGATAAAAAAAGCCGGCTAAAAAACAAATCAGCATTAAAAAGACAGGCAGTTTTTTTATTACAGACGATTTTAATTTCTGCTCTAAATTTACCCATAAAAACAAACAAGCCCAAGGCACAGTGAAAAAAAATAATATTTCTTCTATCGGCAGTCTGAATATTTTAAGGCCTAAAATGTATTTATCATTAAACTGCCAAAAATATCCTGTTACCAGCTCATCCCAAATAATAAATAAAAGAGCTGGAATGATAATTGCTTTCAAACCCGGCCATAAATCCAGCTTTTTTGCTTTTTTATAAAATAAAACAGCTAAAACAGGGCCTAAAATTATAATCAGATTAAAAATTAGATATTCAGCTTTCATTATTTTTTATCGCTTTATGGACTATTTGAGCGGAAATCAGACAAATCGGCACCCCGACTCCAGGATTGGTATACTGGCCAACATAATAAAGGTTTTTGACTTTGCGACTTTTGTTTTTGGGCCGGAACATAGCTGTCTGCCACAAATTATGAGCCAAACCAAAAGCCGCGCCTTTATAAGCATGATAAGAATCTATAAAATCCTGATGAGAAAAAATCTTTTTTACTTTAATATGATCTTGCAAATTATCATCTATTAAATTTTCCAGATGTTTGATAACTTTCTGGGAAAAATCTTCTTTTATTTTATCACTATCTTTAAGTCCAGCTGCCACCGGCACTAGCACAAAAACCGCATCGCAGCCTGGCGGCGCTACTGAAGAATCTGTTTTTGACGGGCAATGAACATAATAAGAAGGGTTTTGCGGCCAGCTGGGCCGGGCATAAACATCTTTAAAATGGCTTTCCCAAGACGAGCTAAAATATAAATTATGATGAGCTAAGTTCTTGACTTTTTTATTAACGCCTAAATAAACCAAAAAACCGGAAGGCGCTGTAATTTTTTTCTGCCAATAATTTTGCGGATAGCTTTGCCAAGCTTTATCCAAAAGCTCTGTTTCAGCAAAATGGTAATCAGCATTGCAGATGACAATATCTGCTTCCAAGCTTCTTTTATCAGTAATTACTTTTTTGGCCTTAGCTTGTTCAACTTCAATTTTTTTTACCTGTTCAGACAAGCAAATCTCAGCATTGTATTGCCGGCATAAGCTTTCCAAGGCTTTTACTATCTGATGCATGCCCTCCATCGGATACCAAATGCCTAAATTAAAATCTGTATGGGTAATTAAAGTATAAAAAGCAGGAGTATTATAAGGCGAGCCGCCTAAAAAAACCGTGGTAAATTCCAAAATTTTCTGCAAGTCCTTGTTTTTAAAATACGAAGCTGTGTAATGATGAAAGCTTTCAAAAAGATTTAATTTAAATAAATTAAATAAAATACTGGGTTTTAAAAACGGTCTAAGCGACTGATAATCCAAAAAGACCAGTTCTTTCATGGCTGTTTCATATAAATACTTGCTTTTGGCTAAAAATTGCCTTAGTTTTTCCCCTGTCCCTAATTCAGTTTTTTCAAACCAGTCTAAATTATAATTTAAATCTGACCTTACTTCATAAATCCGATGGGGCTGGTCAAAAAAAACTTTGTAATGGCTGTCCAGTCTGACTAAGCTATAAAAATCAGACGGCTTTTTGCCGAACAAAGCAAAATACTTTTCAAAAGCGTCAGGCATCATATACCAAGACGGCCCCATATCAAAAACAAAGCCGTCCTGCTCAAAGGTCCTGGCCCGGCCGCCCAATTGACTGTTTTTCTCAATTACTTTGACTGCGTAGCCGTCTTTGGCCAGCAAAGCTGCGGTCGCCAAGCCGCCTATGCCTCCGCCGATAATAATAACTTTCTTTGCCATACCCTAATTCTATCACCTGCTGTCTTTTTGACAAACAAAAAAAGCCCTTTCAAATAAAAGAACTTTTTAAAATATTTATATCTCTATCCTAGAAAACAGCCAGCTGCCAAGGATGAATAAAAAAGTGATTTATTTTTCCTGATCTAATAAAATCCTTAATAAAAATATTACATCTTTTTTTAGACTTGTTTTAGCCCAAGTTTTTTGTTTGGCATCCAAAAGCTCGCCCATGCCAGCCAAAATACTACGCTCGGGCATTTTTTCTAATTTTTTAATGCATTTGGTCAAAAATTCTTTAAAGGGCATTTTTGCTCTTTTTTCAACCAATTCTTTATTAATGGGCCAGTCATTTTGCAAAAAGAACCAAACATCAAAAATATCCCGATTGGTTTTATCTAATCTTTCGTACATTGCCATTATTTTATTAGCAAACATATCTTCTTTGGTCATTACTTTCATTGAAATGCCGTAATAATTTATCACCTCGTATCTTGAGCCAAAGTTTCTCCGATTTATTTCCACTTTTATATTACGATCCTGATCTGCATAAGACATTTCAAAAAATAAGGTGTAATATTTCTTGCCTTTTTCTTTGATCTTTCCATAATAAGAAATAATCTTGGCAATTTTTTCAAACACATAATCTTCTTTTCCCGGCTCTAACAAATCAAAATCCAAATCAACTGAAAAACGGTTGAGATCGTAAAAAAGATATGCCGCAGTGCCGCCCTTAAACCCTAAAATAGGACCAATAGTATTATCAGTATAAATATCCTTTAGGATTTTTATGAGTATATTTTTATGCTTGTTAGTGTCTAACACAATATTTAATTAAGGCCTTTTTCCGCTGCTTCTTGATATTTTTTTATTTTTTTCTCCATTCTTTTATTATTATAAATAGGCAAGATTTCATATACTTTTTTCCAATCGACGCTCATCAGATTGTCAAAATGATATTCTTTATTTAAATAAACAACATCAAGCAAGGCTCTTTCTAGAGAAGCAATAAAATAATTATCTTTTACTTCAATTCCGGTTTTATTGGTAAGAATAGTGTCTTTTATTTTCTTAAACGAATATGTTTGATTATCTATTATTAATTCTCTTGTCAAATAAGATGCGGTGAATATTTGTCCGTATAATTGAAAAATGACCCCTTCTTTGGCCAGAACGGTTTCAAAGCTGATATACGAGGGCGTATAAATTTTAGTGGCTAGTTCATATTTATTGTAATTTTCATCTTTGGCATAAATACCTTTACGAACAGAATACATTTTCCCAGCCTTAAGATAACGGTGTATCTTTTTCCTAACAAAACCAACATCAGATTCTCCCCAAATTAAAGAAACATCATCTGTGGTAAAAACAGTGTTTTTTGATCTCATTAAGTCTAAAATATAGTCTTTTTCCATAGTTATAAACCAGTAATACCCATATATGGGTATTTTCAGTTTAAACTATATCAGATATTCTGTCAAATGCTTATATCTCTATCCTAGAAAACAGCCAACTGCCCAGGGCAAATAGAATGCCGGTGATAATGGCCAGCACTAAGATGTCTGTGCCTAGGCCGAAATGCGACCCGCCGATCAAGGCGCCGCGAAGTCCGTCAACGCCATAAGACAGCGGATTTATTTTAACTAAAACATCAATAAATACAGGCAGGCCTTTTAAGGGAAAAATCGCGCCAGACAGAAAGAACAGCGGCATCACCAAAAAATTCATAATCAATTGGAAGCCCTGCATATCTTCCAAGACCGAGGCAATAGCAGTGCCTACAGCCGCAAATAAAACCGCGATTAAAACCATAAAAAGCATGATTAAAGGCAGATAAAAAATATTCTGCAGCTGAAAACCGACAAAAAAGGAAATGATTAAAATAATCAGCCCCTGAATTACTGCTACAGTAGAGCCGCCTAAAGTTTTACCAATCATAATTTCCAAGCGCGAAACCGGCGCCACCAAAGTTTCTTTTAAAAAGCCGAATTGCTTATCCCAGATAATGCTAATGCCGGAAAAAAGAGCGGTAAAAATAATACCCATGGAAATTATGCCTGGCACCAAAAACTGGATATAACTGCCCTGGCCTGCCTGCTGAAACACCGGGCCAAAGCCAAAACCCAAAGCCACCAAAAAAAGCACAGGCTGGCCTAAAGAGCCGATAATTCTGGCTTTGGAACGGATATATAATTTTAATTGTCGCAGCCAAAGGATATAAATGGTACGCATAAATTTAGTGATGGCGCATACGGCGCGCTACCCGCATATGTTCAAGATGACTGGGTTGTTCTTCTCTGATGATATGTCCGGTTAAGCTTAAAAACGCCTCTTCTAAAGTATTGGTTTTGGTCTGATTTTTTATTTGCTCAAGCCGGCCTTGCGCCACAATTTTTCCATGGTCAATTATGGCAATCCGGCCTGCTGCTTTTTCTGCTTCTTCCATATAATGAGTGGTAAAAAAAACAGTAATGCCTTCTTCTTTGTTCATTTTTTTTACATAATCCCAGATATGGTTGCGGGTTTGGGGATCCAATCCCAAAGTAGGCTCGTCTAAAAATAAAATTTTGGGATGATGCAAAAAACCGCGCGCTATTTCCAAACGTCTTTTCATCCCGCCGGAGAATTTTTTTACCAAATCATTTTTTCTGTCCCAAAGCTCCACAAATTCCAAAAGCTGCTTGATTCTTTCTTTTCTAATTTTTTTCGGCACTTTATACAAAACTCCGTGATATTCCATATTTTCATAAGCTGTTAAATCGTCGTCTAGGCTGTGGTCCTGAAAAACAATGCCAAAAGAACAGCGCGCTTTATTTTGCTGATGCACAGGGTCAAAGCCATTTAAAATCATCTGGCCACTGGTCGGCTTTAAAAGCGTGGTCAGCATTTTAATAGTAGTGGTTTTGCCAGCGCCATTAGGCCCTAAAAAAGCAAAGATTTCTCCTTGCTCAACGCCAAAAGAAATATGATCAACGGCTGTCAAGCCGTTGAAAGTTTTTGTCAATTCCTTTGTTTCAATAATATTCATATAACTTATTTATTTTAGCATATCTATTATACAAAATAAAAGAGCAGAATCTTTCCTGCTCTGATAAAATTTATTTATTTTATATCATCTAAAGCATAAGAGATCACTTCCTCTGAAACGCTGAATTTTTTTGATATCGGTATAGCTAGATAAGAATTTAGTGTTTTCGTATCTATCTTTTCCAAGGGAACTGAAATTAGTTTATTAATAATTTTAAATGCTTTGTCTTTTTCAGTCTTTAATATTTCCCGCGGAACTAATAAATAATTAGCGAAATTATTGGCCTGCGACTCAAGAAATCCATACTGTATTTGAGGAATCCCTTCAATTGATTTATATAAATCATTGATTATTTTAATATTTAAGCTTTTATATACTTCTTTGTGCAAAACAAAATGACCTATTTCATGGGCCAAAGAAAATCGCAAACGATTTTGAAATCGTTCATCAATATATTTACTTTTATCAACCCAAATCAACCTATGATTTGAAGCAATAAGAGCATCAGCATCACAAAATTTTTGCAGTTCTGGCACAGGAACAATATCAATTTTCAACCTGACATCTATAATCTTTTCTATGTCAATTGGAATAGAATCATTCCAAAATCTTTGCCTAAACAAATCTGCTTGTCTTTTGATTTCCAGCCTGCTCAAATAAGGAACTTTGAAACTTTTATAATCCATCTTTAAGACCTTCTAATTAGTTCTATTAGCTTATCTATTTCTCTTTTAGTAGGCTTTTTATTTCGTAAGGTCCTAAAAAAGGCCGGCAAATAATCAACTGCATTCTCTTGCTTTAAAATATCCTGAGGAATTATTCCTTGAGCTATTTTCGCCTCATCAGCAAACTCCTGAATCCTTTTTTTGTCCTTTAATCCTAAAATAACAGCCCATCTTCTAAGCGTCTTTTCGTCAGAAGGCGGCGAAATAACACCTCTTTCTATCTTACTCCAATTACTTGGATCATAATCAGTTAATTTACAGATTTCTCTTAAGCTTAACTCTTTATTAATTCTTAATTCTTTTAAGATTCTACCAAATTTTTTAAGATTCTTAGTCATGTTATATATCTCCTTTCTATGTGGTATTATATTACCACACTAGTACCGCTGTCAATAGCCCTGCTCTTATTGTCAATATTTTTTACTCCACGCCTTTTGCTGATTTTCGGTATTTGCAGAAATCGCAGGCGTCTGATGCTTGGGGCAATTTGTCATTTGACAGGCATTGATGCGCTTGTAAAATAGCTTTTTCTACCCAGCTGCCATTGCCTTTATAGGGAATAATTTTGACATCAAATTCTAATCTAGCATCAAAAGCCTCTCTATCTGTTTTGCCGTTGACATAGACAAAATAACCCGTGTCAGAAACCTTATATTCAGTTAAATCCTGATTATGGCGCATCAGCCATTGGTAAATTTCCATCTGGCGCTTATAAGCGTCTTTCCACTCGTCGTCAAGCGTTACTTCTTTATTAACGCTGGTTGCTTTATAATCCACTACTATCAATTCTTTTTTGGGACTTAACCACATATCATCAATTGCCCCGAAAACCAAAAAATTAGTCGCTTTATGCAGGACCTGAATACCTTCAAAATTATTGCGCCACTGGTCCATTTTAGGATGATTAAAGGGCACTGCTTCAATCTTATAGGCTTTCATCAAAGGATGAGGATTGCTTTTAGCCCGGTGCAGATCAAATTCTTTTTTTAATAACTTATCAACCGCCATATTTAAAGTAAAAGGATAACCGCCTGGCTGTGAGATGCCAAATCTGCGGTCTAAATAAAAACAGCGCGGACAATTTATAAAAAGCTCCAGCTTACTGCGGCTAATTTTAAACACTTCTTTAGATTTCGGATCAAAAAGATTAGACCGGTGGTAGTTATAATACATAGATTTATTATTTATTTTAATAAAAGTCTTTTTTTGCGGCTGATAAAGTCGTTGAGAAATTGCTGTTCTGCTTGGGAATTTTTCTGGTTTTCAGCAAATTCAACGGTTCTGACCCAAGCCTTGTCATAGTCCTCTTTGCCGCTGGCTACAGCTAAGTTTAATTTAACCATTTTATCATACTGGTCATTAGCCTGATTTTTCTGCCAAATCAGCTGGCCTAAACGCTCTATTTTCGCGATAATTTCTCCAGTAAGCTTAAAGGGCTGGCCTTGTTTTTTAAATTCTTTGGCCTGCTTGCTAAAAACATTAACTTGATTCTCAAGATCTTTTATCTGCAGAAAAAGCCGGTCTTTGAGCATTTTTTTATCTATCAGCTCCTGCTCTGAAAAAATCGGGAATTGGCTGTTTCTCAATCTTCTTAATCTGATTTTTTCGCTTATCTGTTTTGAATAAATAATCCTGATTTGATACAGGTTAAATAAAATCAAAGCTAAAACTATTAAAATTAGAAACAAAAGCAAGTTAGTCATTTGAATTTTATTTCAAAAAAAGACCTGTTATTTAACAGTATCTTTATTTATCTAAATAGTCCTGAATTTCCTGATTTTTTTTGTTTTCTATATCTTTAATATTTTCTCTGACATCTTCTATCAGGCCTTTGGGCGATTGATTAGTGTCAATATTTATGCCTGAATTTTCCAGCTCTGATTTAGGCAAAAAAGAAGATCTGTTAAAATAGGCCATCACTGCCAAAAACAAAACAGCGATAATCAAAACTGAAATAAGAATCTGCAAAATACCTTTTTGATAGGGCATTTTTTATAATTACTGCCTTTGATATAATCCGATTATTTCTGTCCAGTCAAGCAGGTGGTTTTCCATGGCATTTTCAACATCTTGTTTGCTGGCATTATTATCTAAATCAAGCTTAATATCCAAAGCAAATAATTTAAAATGATAATGATGAGCGCCTGAAGGCGGACAAGGGCCGCCATAGGCATGGCCGCCGAAGCTGGTCTTACCTTCAATAGCGCCAGCCGGAATCATATTTTCTTCTATTTGAGATATGGCTGGATTTATATTAAAAACCAGCCAGTGGATAAAGCTGCCTAAAGGAGCATCAGTATCATCTATTATTAATACCAAACTTTGCGTTTGTTTTGGCACGCCTGAAATTTCCAAAAGCGGGTTAATATCCTCTCCATCACAGGTGTATTTGACTGGAATGGAACGGTCGTTTTCAAAAGCCGGACTTGTTATCTTCATAGTTTGTATATATTTTAATTTTCTCTCTTTTTGATTGTTTTGTCAAAGAAATCCTTCGACAGGCTCAGGATATATTGCCTGAGCGAAGTCCCGACAAAAAGTCGGGACGAGTCGAAGGCATAAAAACTCTTCTATCTTCCAGAATTTGGAGTTTGAGGGTGAAAAGGACAGCGAAGAATTCTAAATTCCTCTTCTAAAGTTTTTAGAGTTTTTACTCTTTCACAGGCAGGACAGCCCTTGCCAATAGCTTGAGCATTAAACTGGTCTTCCTGCCACTTGCCCACAATTCTTATTTGATCGCCTAAAACAAAATTCTGGCCTGCTGGCAAAGATGTGTCTTTGTCCCAGACAACTGATATTTCTTCGCCCTGCGGAGTCATTACTATCGCCTGGTTTTTATTTTTTTTAATCTCGACTATTTCGCCTACAACCCAGTTTTCGCCAGCAAGCTGTGAATTAAATAATCTTTGGATTGGCTTTATTTTTGCCGCTTTTTCACTCAAGCCGATTTGATCAAGAAAAAATCCAGCGCCTAGTATCAAAGCGACAAACCAAATAATTAAAAATACAAAACTATGATGATAGGAAACATCATAGCGCCTCAAAAGCATTGCCCCGCCTAAAATCGCTATTAAAGTTAAAAACAAAAAGACCCAGGGAAAAGTCGCCATAAAAGGCCTGATACCCGGCTGGCCAAAGCCTAAATATCCCAATGGCCCATGCATTCTATAATGAAAGGCTGATAAATTAAAAGAAAAAATAGCCAATAAAAATATGCCGCAAAGGCCCAAGCCCAAGAGCAAAGAACCGGCGATAAAATAGGCGCGGCTGTGCATCTTGGCTTTCTTTTGATGAATCTGATCCATCACTTTATTAGCTAAATTTTTCGGCTGATTATTTTCCATATAAGTGATTTTTTTCGCAAATATTTCTCATTATAGTTTTGCCGCGGCTGATGCGCGTGCCGATGGTATTTATCGGCAGCCGCAGGACATCAGAAATTTCTTTATATGATTTTTCTTCAAGATAAAACAGAACCAAAGGCTCGCGGTAAATAAAAGGCAGTTTCTCCAGGCATAAATTCAGCATTTTTCTGGTTTCCTGATCATGATAATCTTTTTCTAAATGATTTTGATTTGCCTTGTCTGCGATCTGGATATTTTCATCTAAAGAAATCTGGGTTTTAAATTTTTTAACATAGTTTATCGCTTCATTATGGGCAATCCGATAAATCCAGCTGGAAAACTTTCTTTTAGCGTTAAAACTATACAAATTAATAAAGGCCTTTAAAAAAGCCTCTTGCACCACATCCTCTGCTTTGTCTTTTTCGCGGATAAGATAAGCGACATACCTGATCAGTTTTGTCTGATAACGCTCAACCACCTCGCTGTAAAGTTCCTGATCCTGCTTCCGCACAAGCTCAACCAATTCCTCATCTTTGAGGCTTTTGGGGTCTTTTTGCATATTTTATTTGCGTCTTATATTAATACAAATACCTCTTTGCGCTTATTTCGTCAAGAATCAGCCAAACAAAAAAAGGCCTCTATGCTCATAGAAGCCATTGAACGAATTATTAAATTAAATCCTAATATTGCTTTGGGGATTTTCCAATCTTATTAAAAATGCGCGGATATTTCTTATCCTCGCTTTTTTCACTAAAGTCTTTAAGTTCAATAACAAATTGCCAATTATCTCCATAATCAAACAAAAACATCATTTTATCGCCGACTTTATGTCCATCTCCCTGGATATCTTTTTGTCTTCTAGCAAATAAGTTTTAAGAATATAAGTTCTCATAAATAGATCCTATATATTGCTATTATATCATAGTATTAAAAATTAATTATCACGTCAAGAATTAATCTGCGAATAAGTCCTAATGACTTTAAGAGGAATCAAAAATTTGTCGTTGGGATTTTTAGATAAACATAATGCATTATTGTGAAAAAGACGATTTTTTGATATAATTCCTACATGAATGAGATTTCTTCTAAAAAATCAATTCTCCAAGATATTTTAAGGATTTATTCAGTTATTCTGCATATCGCAGTTTATGTCAGTAGTTTTGCCTTCCTGAGTTTGGTTTTATTTATATTTCTGAGATTTGTTAAATTTAATATAGAATTTCTCTATATTATTGCCTTATTTTTGATAGTCTTTGTTTTCTTTGTAAAAATAAAAAACAGAAGAATAAGAAAAACTGGTTATTATTTGGGAAAGATTGCCACTATTTCTGTGAGTGTTTTTATCTTATTGCTTTTTTTAAATTCTTATTTAAAAATTTTCGATAATTTAAATCAATTTTTTACAGTTATTATAGAAACTCTAGAAACTTTTGTAAATCGATTTACCCTTGGGATGTTATTTGCATTTGGATCAATTTTACTTTATGTTTATTTTGCCTCTCTTTTTTTAAGATTTATCTTGAAAAAAGCGCAAAAAATAGGTAAATTTGCGAACATAGTTCTATGCTTAATAGCTATTGTTATTATAATTTTCCCATTTCTATATTTTTTAAATAAATCTTCTTTTTTATCTTTGAACGATTTATTTTATTCTAATTTTAATTGGTTTTTCGGGTTTTCATTAATTTCTCTTCATTTAAATTACATATTTAAAGAAATTAAAGCCAAAATAAATTCTAATATTGGTCATGCTCCGGTGCGAGTCGACACCCCAAGCAATAAAATTAAGTATTAAGTATTAAAAAATATGGTCCAGATTCTGTTAATAGTATTAGGTCTGTTTATCCTGATAAAAGGAAATCTAAAAGTTTCAGATACTAAAGAAATAGTTAGGCCACAATCAATTTATTTAGGATCGATTGTAATTGCATATGGTATCGCCGTTTCTTTTTTACCCGATCAGCTGATATATAGTCTGATATTTTACGCTTCTTTAATATTAATATTAGCTATTTTCTTGATTAAAGGAAAAACGATTACGTCTAGCGAGGCCATTGTAAAATCTACAAACACAAAAAGAAATTTAATTATACTTTTAGTTTTTATTGCAATAGTAGTAGCTGTTTTCTATTTCTTCCTTAAATAAAAGCTTTTTGTTTTTTGTCCGACGCCGTAGACGTCAAACAATTTGAAATATCGGATTTCGTTTTTTGAATGAATGAGTATGTTTATATTCCAGATTTATCTATTCGGCCTTAAATCTACTGATTCGTAATCTCTTACCATTCTGACTGTATCTGAGCCTAGACAAGAGGCAAAACGGGGGTATTGACTTGTTGGACAAGAGTCTGATATGATGGTTTTAGGCTTAGAAGTCGAAGTATCTTAGCTTAAATTAAGTCTTTATTTTAAATATTTTTAAAAATAAGGCCAAATAAGTCATAAGTAGAGCGACTAAAAAGCATAAAAAGGTCGCTTTTAATTTAAGTTATTACAATCGTTCATATATGGCGTTTACAAAGTTTTCGGATCGCGGCGGCTCAAGAGGAGATTTTCCTCCCCGCCAAATGGTCCAAGGAAATTGGAAATGCGCTGACTGCCAAAAAGATATCACTGAACTTCCTTTTGAACCAGCTGCTGACAGGCCAATCTATTGCAAAGATTGCTGGTCAAAACGAAGAGATCAAAGACCCCGAAGATTCAGCCGTTAATCCAAATCCAAAAAATCCCCTACAGTTTTGTGGGGGATTTTTATTTTTATTTATTTAAAAAATCAGATATCAAATATAACCGTGGCTTGCCAAAGATCAGCGGTTTTTTTGATTTCTAAATTATGATAAGTGGCTGCTTTGATGTCGATCTGTTTTTGGCTGACTTTCTGGCCGGCAATCTTAGCAATCAGCTTTTTCTCTAATAAAGTCTTTATATTAAAATCAGTATATACTTTTCCATTGGTATCGCTTTTAAATAAAATTTCATTCAACCAGTCAATTAAAAGCGATTTTTGGTCAAGAGAGCTGATTTCAACATCCTCCCATTCTTTATCTGCAAATTTGGATATATCCTTTTTCTGCAAATCAGCTATGGCTAAAGCCATATTATAAAAAAGTTCTTTTTCATCTTTTCCCCAAGCCCGGACTTTCAAATCCGCGGCATGTTCTAAAATTTCATATTTCATAGGTTTGGTTATTGGTTATTTTACGAAGTAATAGATTTCATAAATCGCGCCTATGATAAAAAGAAAAATGATTGAATAAGAAATAAATTCGGGGATATGCAAATGATAAGCTGGTTTTTTGTCGCCTGTTTTTTTAGCTTTTAAATAAATCAGAATTACCAGAACAGAATCTATAGCCAGCATTATGCCGCCGGTAAAACTGATAATATCAATAAAATTATTTATTCCTAAAAAAAACAAAACAAGAGGCACAAAACAGGATAAAAACCAAGCCGTATGCTTTGAAATTTTGAAATCATACCAAAAAACTTTTTTTAAGGTCAGGCCCATGGCGATATAGGAAGTAAAGGTGGTTAAAATACCGAAAATTAAAGCAAAGATAATCAATTTGCCTCCCAAAATCCCTGTCAGTCCATCAAGGGCTTTTTCTGAAGTGGCAGAGCCTGTTATGCCGCAAACCAGAATTATAAAAAAAAGATAGGTAATAATCGGAATCAAAATAGCCAGAGGAATTACTTTTTTTAGTAATTTTTGATTATATCTTAAGATTTCTTTTACCTCAGGAATCAAAGCCATGCCGCAAATGGAAAAAAGTATCGCGCCATAAGGCAAAAATAAATGCTGCGGATCAAAATTAGATAAATTGCTGATTTTAATCGAACCAAAACCCTTGGCAAAAATCACGATTAAAATAATAAAAAACAGAATTAATCCGATTAATTCTGTCTGGGCAATGCCCTTGATATCAAATAAAATCAATAAAGTTCCGGCTAAAAAGAAAATCAAAGTAAAGCCATAAAGCCAATAACTATTTTGCAGCATCGCAGGAACAAACAAGTCTGTAAGAAACTGGCCGCCCACCACCAGATAAGCCAAAAGCGCGCCGTAAAAACCGATGATATTGGTAAAGAAAGTCAGTTTTTTTGCATTTGGGCCTAAATATTTGCCAGCATAGCCGGGCAGACGATGCAGGCCTTCAGTGCGCATAGTAACTTCGCCGTACATCAGAGCTGTCACAATAGCCACAGAACCCAGCGCGATAAAATAAAAAAGCATCACCCAAAAACCAACTTTAGCGGTTATATAAGGCAAACTAAAAAGACCTACGCCGATAATCGTTCCAGATAAAGTTGCCAAAGCGTAAATAAATGAATTTTTAGGCATAGATCTTTAAAAAAAATTAAATTATTAAACCTTGCTTTATCAAGACAGGCAGCAGCTTAAGCTGCAAATAGCCCAATACAATGCCCCAAATAATAGCTATAGCTAAAATAATTTTTCCTTCTTTTTTAAATTCCGGCTCGCTCATAAAAAATACCCCCAAGACCAATCCAGCCAGAATAGGATTAATAATAGTGATAACAAGACTAACCCAGTACCACTTTTTTTTAGAACTTAAGGTAACCGGCGTCTCTGGTTTATCTGGTTTATCCATTTTATTCACCTCCTCCCATAAGATGCAGATGCAAATGGTCAATTAATTGGCCTCCGCCTCTGCCTACGTTAAAAAGCAACTTATAGCCTTTTTTTGCTATGCCCTGTGCTTTGGCAATTTTTTGAGCGACAAAAATCATATGACTGATTAATTCGGCGTCTTGTTTCTTTAAATGATTTATTGAAGAAATATGCTTTTTTGAAGTAATTAAAAGATGAATGGGCGCGCTGGGCTTAATATCTTTAAAGACTATAATTTGTTTATCCTCATAAACAATATCAGCCGGATTTTGATGTTGGGCGATTTTACAAAAAATGCAATCTGCCATAAATTTAATTATTTTTAAGCCTTTTCTTTAATACTTTTATAATTTTTTCCAAAGGTACAATTTCTTGAGCGCCTGAATCCATATCCCTGACAATAATAGTATTATCTAAAGTCTCTTTTTGGCCTAAGATTAAAGCGTATTTTACGGCTAATTTATCAGCGGTTTTTAACTGCGATTTAATGCTGTCGCGGGAAAAAGATTCAGCAATTCTGATGCCTGCTTTTCTTATTTCCTCAAACAGCTTCAAACTTTTTTTCCTGCCCAAATCGCCCAGTTGCACCATAAATACTTTTGGCTGATTCTTGACTGAAATTTTAATATTTTGGCTTTTCATCAAAAACATTATCCTTTCAATCCCTGCTGCTCCGCCCAAAGCCGGCGTGCTCTGGCCGCCTAAAGACTGAACTAAATTGTCATAACGTCCGCCGCCGGCCAAAGCTATTTGAGCTTTATTTTTATTTTCTTCAGGCCAAATCTCAAAGACAGTCCGGACATAATAGTCCAAGCCCCGGACCAGATGGCCATTGAGAAAATACGGCAAATCCAGCTCGTCTAAATACTCAAGCACGCTTTTAAAATGGTCGTGGCATTCAGAACATAAATAATCTATCATCTGGGGAGCTGATTCCGCAATTTCCCGGCATTTTTCATCCTTGCAATCAAGCAGACGCAGAGGATTTACCTTGTATCGTTTCTGGCATTTGTAGCAGAGGCTTTTTAATTTGTGGCGGTAAAAATCCATCAGCATCTTGCGAAAAGAAGGACGGCATTTGGCGCAGCCAATGCTGTTGATTTGAATGTTTAAACCCTTTAGCCCCAATTCTTTTAAAATATTAAAAAATAAAAAAATAATTTGCGCGTCCAATACCGGCTTTTCCTCTCCAAAGACTTCAAAGTTTATCTGATGATGCTGACGAAAACGGCCGGCTTGAGGCTTTTCATAGCGAAAAAGAGGGCCAATGGTATAAAGCTTGACAGGATGCGGCAGGCTAAAAAGCCCGTTTTCCAAATACGCCCTGACAATGCCGGGAGTAAATTCAGGCCGCAAAGTCAAAGCATCGCCGCCTTTGGTCCTGAAGCTATACATTTCTTTTTCCACAATATCTGTATTGGCTCCTGTGCTTTTTACATACAAATCTGTTTCCTCAATAATCGGCGTGTCAATTCTTTCAAAGCTATATGCTTCAGCCAAGCTTCTGACTACCTGATTGATCCTCTGCCAATATTTCTGCTCATCAGGCAAAATATCCCTGGTGCCTTTCGGCGCTTGGAAATTTTTTGTTTTTTTTAATTTAGGATTTGATTCAACGATCATTTTAATAAATGGAAGCCTTTGCCATAGGCCAGGCTCTCAGCCAGACACGGCCGATAATAAGCTCCTTTTTTAATGTTCCCCAGCGCCGGGAATCAGAACTGGCCTGCCGGTTATCGCCCATTACAAAATATTCATCCGCAACCAAAGTCACCTTAAGGTCTCCCCATGTGTTTTGCCCGCTGCCCAAATAGCTGGATTCGTCCAGATAAACCCCGTCTGGATACTGCTGATTATAAATAATTACCTGGCCGTCTTTTATTTCTATTGTTTCTTTGGGCAAACCGATGATTCTTTTTATATAATACTGGGAAGGGTCATTGGGGTATTTGAAAACAATCACGTCCTGGCGCTGCGGCGCGCCGATCCGATAGCCGATTTCATTAACAATCAAATATTCGCCATCATCAAAACTGGGCTCCATAGAAGCGCCCCGCACATAAAACGGCTGGATTACATAATAGCGGATGGGAATAATAATAGCCAAAGATATGACAATTATTTTAAATGTATCCCATACAACGGCTAAAACCTTCTTCATGTTTTATATTATTCTACCTGATTTTTTTAAGAAAATCAAATTTATGTTATAATTAACTTAATCTATCAGCTTGATTATGATAAAAGGAAAAAAAATATTCTCTATCTTTATTATTGTTTTTTTGCTGGTTTTGATTTTTTATATAAGCAGTTTGCTTTTTTGGCGAATCAATTTGGAAAAAAACAGCAATTTGCGACAAACCTTGGTTGAACAATCCCTGCAAAATAAAGTTCTGCAAACCGGCCAGCAAATGGCAGGCGTTTTGAAAACTGTTATTGATTTTCCCTTCTCGGAAAAAGACCTGCCAGACCAGCTTAATATTTTAATCCTAGGAATACCAGGGCAGAATCATCCCGGCTCAAGCTTGACTGACAGCATTGTAATAGCTAGCTTAAAACCCAAGAACAAAAGCCTGACTGTTATTTCCCTGCCCAGAGACCTGCTGGTGCAGATTCCCAATCGCAATACTTTTTCAAAAATTAATTCTTTGTACTATTTGTCCGGCGCAGACGGAGTCAAGCAAAAAGTTGAACAAATTACCGGCCTTAAGCCGGATTATTATATAATCATCAATTTAGAAACCGTGGAAGAAATAATCGAACTGATCGACGGTATTAATATATACGTGCCTCAAGATATCATTGATCCTTTTTTTCCAGGGCCTAATAGCGGTTATCAAACTTTTTCCATCAAAGCAGGCTGGCGCTATCTGGACGGAAAAACCGCTTTGATGTATATGCGCACCCGCTATACTTCGCCTCACGGCGACTTTGACAGGATGGACCGCCAGCAGCAAGTTTTACGCGCCATTAAACAAAAAGTCTTTTCTTTAAATCCTTTGTGGGATTTTGGCACATATTTAAAAATCTACGACTCGCTGCAAAGCAAAATCAAAACCGACTTGACTCTATATGAAATAAAATATTTTTGGCAAATCGCCCAGCAGCTTGATATCAATAAAATACTGACCGCCACTATTGACAATGACGATACTAATCTGGTCTATGGCAGCATGACCAAACTTGGCCAAACAGACGCATCAGTAGTCCTGCCCAAAGCCGGACAGGAAAACTATTTGCAAATCAGAGATTATATTGCTCAACTGCTGGCTCGCCAATAAAAATATGAAATTAATTATTGGATTAGGCAATCCCGGATTAGATTACAGCAAGACCAGACATAATCTGGGATTTAGAGCGCTGAATGAATTAATCTCAAGAATTTCAACTGATAAATTCGGCATTTGGAAAGAAGAAAAAAAGTTCCAGGCGCTTATAGCTGAAAGCGTTTTAAATAAAGAAAAAATATTGCTAGCCAAGCCCTTATGCTTTATGAACAATTCCGGCCAGACAGTTAAAAAAATCGCTGATTATTTTAAAATTCCCTGCCACGATATTTTAGTTGTTCATGATGACATTGACCTGCCCTTGGGCGAAGTTCGTTTGCAGAAAAGCCGCGGTTCAGCTGGACATAAAGGAGTCCAGTCAATTATTGACCATTTAAAAACAAAAGATTTCTTGCGCGTCAGAATCGGCATAGCGCCTGAAAACAAAGAGCAAATCAACGCCGAAGATTATGTTTTGCAGAATTTTACGCTCCAAGAGCTGGAAAGCGTAAAAATTGCGATTAAAAAAGCCGCTGAATTAATCACAGAGACCTTCTAACAAACCTTTACTATCCTGTCTTGACGCTTCAAAAAACTCTTACAAGAAAAGTATCTTTGATTTAAGGCTATCCTGGAGTTTAGGAGGGATTACTGCAGGATCTGCCCGAGCCAGACAGGATAGTAAAGATTAATTAGAGATTGGTTATTATTATTTAAGATTACCAATACTTTGTCAAGACTATGGATGACCAAGCTAAATTTTTTCATGCCTTTAATTTAATAGACGGAATCGGCCCTCAAAGCTTCAAAAAGCTGATTTGGCATTTCAAAAACCTAAAAACTGCCTGGCTGGCGCCAATATCTGAATTTGAAAACATAGGACTGACCCGGCCGATGATTGAAAATATCAGCGATAGAAGGGCAAAAATAAATCCAGACCAAGAATTTGAAAATGTCATCCAGCAAGACATAGAAATTATCACTATTGAAGATAAATCTTATCCTAAATTGCTAAAAGAAATTTATGATCCGCCTGCTCTTTTGTATGTCAAAGGCCAATTTCAAAAAGAAGACGAATTCAGCCTGGCAATAGTCGGCACCAGAAAATTGACCGTCTATGGCCAGCAAGTCACGCCCATAATTACAGCCGATCTGTCCAGAGCCGGACTTACTATAGTCAGCGGCTTGGCCCGAGGCATTGATACTTTGGCTCATAAAGCGGCGCTGGAAGCGGGCGGCCGGACAATTGCCGTACTGGGGTCGGGCCTTGACGACCGATGCATTTATCCTTCAGAAAATCTGGCTTTGGCGCAGAGGATCAGCCAGCAAGGAGCAGTAATTTCAGAATTTCCGCCCCGGACAAAATCCCTGCCCCAATACTTTCCTTTGCGCAATAGAATTATCTCTGGCTTAAGCTTGGGCACTTTAGTTATTGAAGCGCCCCAAAAAAGCGGCGCTTTAATCACTGCCAGAGAATCATTGGAGCAAAATAGAGAAGTATTTGCCATACCAGGCTCTATTTTTTCCCAAAATTCAACAGGCAATAACGATTTGATTAAAATGGGCGCTAAATTAATTACCTGCGTTAATGATATTTTAGAAGAATTGAATTTAACAGCCTTGACTGATAAAATAAAAGACAGACAAATCCAGCCAGCCAATCCCCAAGAAGCTTTGATTTTAAATCAGCTTTCAAACCAGCCGCTTCATATTGACAAAATTATTTTAAACACTAAACTAACGCCATCAGTTGTTAATTCTAATTTGACCTTGATGGAAATAAAAGGCAAAGTCAGAAACTTAGGAAATAACAACTTTGTCTTGGGCTATTAGGGTTTTAAATTTATGATTTTAGTAATTGTTGAATCGCCAACCAAAGCAAAAACAATTTCAAGATTTTTATCAAAGGAACATCAAGTGTTGTCCTCCAGCGGCCATGTTCGGGATCTGCCCAAATCAATTTTAGGCGTTGATGTTGAACATGATTTCAAGCCGAAATATATAATTCCAGCCAAAGCTAAAAAACTTGTCAACCAGCTAAAAGAAACAGCTAAAAAAGCCGAATTGATTATCCTGGCCACTGACGAAGATCGCGAAGGAGAAGCCATTGCCTGGCATTTAATTGAAGCTTTAAAAATTTCCAAAAAACAAAAAACACAAAGAATTGTTTTTCACGAAATCACCCAAAAAGCTATTTTAGAAGCTCTGAAAAATCCGCGCGATCTGAATATGCATTTAATTGACGCCCAGCAAGCCAGAAGAGTTTTAGACCGGCTAGTCGGCTATAAGCTGTCGCCGTTTTTATGGAAAAAAATAGCCAAGGGGCTGTCTGCCGGACGGGTCCAATCAGTAGCTGTACGTTTAATTGTAGACAGAGCCAGAGAAATAGAAAAATTCAAAGCTCAAGAATACTGGTCTATTGAAGCGCTGCTTAAAAAAACAAAAGACAGCCAAGAAAATGCGTTTTTGACTACTTTGAATAAAATCAACGATAAAACTATAGATAAATTTGAGCTTAAAAACCAGCAAGAGGCTGATAAAATTATTAAAGATTTAGCTGAAGCTCAATATAGAGTTTTAAATATCCAGACAAAGGAAACGCAAAAATATCCCCTGCCGCCTTTTATAACAAGCACCCTGCAGCAGGAAGCTTCAAAAAAATTCGGCTGGCCAGCCAGAAAAACCATGATTATCGCCCAGCAGCTTTACGAAGGCATAGAGCTGGGCGCAAAAGGCTCAGTCGGCCTTATCAGCTATATGAGAACTGACTCTTTAAATTTAGCCCAGGAAGCTGTTTTAGCGGCGCAAAAATTTATTAAAAAAGAATTCGGCGCAAATTACGTCTTGACCCAGCCCAGATTTTTTAAAACAAAATCAAAAACAGCCCAAGAAGCTCACGAGGCGATCAGGCCGACTCAAATAGATTTTATGCCTGACAGCATCAAACAATATTTGGACTTTAGCCAATTTAAGCTTTACAATCTGATTTGGCGCCGTTTTATCGCCTGCCAGATGCAAAACGCCATTTTAGACCAGACCATTGCTGATATTTCAGCAAACGGCCTTAACTTTCCATATATATTCCGGGCCACAGGTTCTATCATAAAATTTGACGGCTGGCTGAAAATATACCCATTTAAGCTCAAAGAAGCTTTGTTGCCAAAACTTTCAAAAGACGAAATATTAGATTTGTTAAAACTTGATTCTCTGCAGCATTTTACCCAGCCGCCGGCCAAATACACAGAAGCTTCTTTAATCAAAACATTGGAAGAATACGGCATTGGCCGGCCTTCTACTTACGCGCCGATCTTAAGCACTATTGTCAATCGCGGTTATGTTATAAAAGACCAGCAAAAAAGATTTGAACCCACAGATATCGGCTTTAGAGTAATAGACCTTTTAGTTGAGCATTTCCCTGTGACTATTGATATTAAATTTACCGCAAATATGGAAGATGATTTAGACGAAATTGCCAATGGCAAAAAAAAATGGGAATCAATTATCAAAGAATTTTATGATCCTTTTGCCGCTAATTTAAAAGAAAAATACGAAACTGTAAAAACCCAAAAAATCGACGAACCGACTGATAAAATCTGCCCTCAATGCGGAAATAAAATCGTTATCAAACAAAGCCGCTTCGGCAAATTTTACGCCTGCTCGAATTTCCCCAACTGCCGCCACACAGAACCGATCTTAAAATCAATCGGCGTCAAATGCCCCAAGTGCCAGACAGGCCAAATCACAGAAAGAAAAACAAAAAAAGGGCGGATTTTTTACGGCTGCAGCAAATATCCAGATTGCGATTTTTCAGTCTGGGATAAGCCCACTGGCCAATTATGCCCTCAATGCCATTCTTTAATGGTTTCAAAAAACAGCAAAACCGAATGTTCCAATAAAGAATGTAAAAAATAAATCTTTATGACCATAGAACAGGTTATAAATAAATTTAAAGAAACCCATCCAAAAGAAAGCACTGATCTTATTAAAAAATCCTATGAATTTGCCAAAAAAGCCCATCAAGGACAAAAAAGGTTAAACAATGAAGATCAATTAGAGCATTTGCTGATGACTGCTTTTATTTTAGCGCAATTAAAATTAGACGCCGCCACTTTAGCTGGCGGCTTTTTGCATGACATCTTGGAATACACACCTATTACTCTTTCCCAGATTCAGAAAGAATTCGGAGATGAAATAGCTTTTTTAGTGGACAGCATCACCCAAACCAGCAAAATAAAATACCGCAGCAAACAAAAAGAACAAAAAGAAAAAGAAAGACAGACAGAAAACCTGCGCAAGATTTTTTTGACCATGGCAAAAGACATCAGAGTTGTCTTAATCAAGCTGGCCAACAGATTGCATAATTCAAAAACTCTTTATGCCTTGGCCAAAGAAGAAAGGGAAAGAATCGCCCTTGAAACTCTGGAAATTTACGCTCCCCTGGCCCATCGTCTAGGCATCGGCGAACTTAAAGGCCAATTAGAAGACGCTGCTTTTTCGTATGTCTATCCTCAACAGTACCAAAAAATCATGATTGGGCTTCCAGAAAAATATCAAACCAGGGAAAAATACTGCAATCGAATAAAACCTCTTTTGGAAAAATTATTAAAAGACGAAAAAATAAAAATATTGGAAATTCACTCGCGGGCAAAGCATCATTATAGTTTGTATAAAAAACTTTTAAAATACGATATGAACTGGGATAAAATATACGACTTAGTGGCTGTGCGCATCATAGTGCCTGACGTTGAAAGCTGCTATGGAGCTTTAGGCGCTATTCATAAAAAATGGAAGCCGCTGATCGGCCGGATCAAAGACTATATCGCCACGCCCAAGCCCAACGGCTATAAATCTTTGCATACTACTGTTTTTTGCGAAGAAGGAAAAATCACCGAATTTCAGATTAGAACGCCTCAAATGCACAAAGAAGCTGAATACGGCATCGCAGCTCATTGGTATTACGACGAAAAAAAAGGCATTACTGAGAAAATCAAAAAAATAATTCCCTGGCCAAGGCATTCAGAAAAAAAACCAGATGTGGAAAAAGATCTGATTTGGGTCAAACAGCTCCAAGATTGGCAAAAAGAAAAATTTTCAACAGCAGAAGAATTCTTGGAATCTTTAAGAATAGATTTTTTTAAAAACAGGATTTTTGTTTTTACGCCTCAAGGCGATGTTATTGATTTGCCTGAAGGAGCCACCCCGATTGACTTTGCTTATCATATTCATTCCCAAATCGGCGATCATTGCGACGGCGCTAAAGTTGACGGCAAAATGATCAGCTTGAACCAGCCGCTTGAAAACGGCCAGGTAGTTGAAATAATTACTAAAAAAAATAAAAAGCCCAGCCAGGATTGGCTGAAAATCGCCAAAACCAGCCAGGCAAAAAGCAGAATCAGGTCTTTTTTTAAAAAATAGCTTTTTTGGTTTTTAAGATCTTATCAAACGTTCAACTAAATCGTCCAATTCTTTCTGGTTGTAAAAATCTATCAGCAGCCGTCCTGCTTTATCTCTTTGGCGAATGCATACCCGCGCGCTGAAATGATGAGTCAATTGCTTTTCTATCGCCACTATCATCGGATCTCTTTTAGAATAATGAGCTTTTGACACGGTAAAAACTCCTCCGCCTCTGGCTTTGTCTTCCAGTTGGCGGACTGATAATTTTTCTTCAATTGTTTTTTCAAATAATTTCAGCCTTTGGTCTTCTGCCTTAACAGTCAAAAGCGCCCGGCCATGGCCTTCGGAAATCTGGCCGCTTTCAACCGCCTGCAGTATTTGGCCGGGCAAATCCAGCAGCCTGACTGCGTTAGTTATTGCTACCCGGCTCTTGCCGATTCTTTTGGCGATTTCCCGATGCTTTAATCCGAAATCTTCGTGCAGCTGCCTGTAAGCGCGGGCTGATTCAATAGGGTTTAAATCTTCGCGCTGCAAATTTTCAATCAAGCTTATTTCCAGTTTTTCTCTTTCAGAATTATCACGGATAATTACAGGCACATGCGGCAGGCCGATCATCTGCGCTGCCCGCCATCTTCGTTCTCCGGCAATAAGCTGATATTCAACTTCTCTGCCTGCTTGAGTTTCTTTTTCCACTTTAGCGACCAAAAGCGGCTGCAAAATGCCATGTTCTCTGATTGATTCTGCCAGTTCTTTTAACGAATCAGGAAAAAACTTCTGCCTCGGCTGATTGGGATTGGGTTTTATTTTATCCGTCTCAATATTAAAAATACTTTCTTTTTTCAATCTTAAACCAGCTGGCAATGACTGTTCTTTTTCCAAAAGCGAAGGCGTGTTTGCGCCTAATGGTTTTTTAGGAATTAAAGATGTCAGGCCTTTGCCTAATGATATATTATTCATAATTTTATATTTGATTCCTCTTTAGAGTCTATGTTAATTATTTCTTCAGCTAAGCTGCGATAAGCCTTAGCTCCTTTAGAAAAAGGATCATATTGCAAAATAGTTTTTCCAAAACCCGGCGCTTCAGCCAGCCTGACGCAGCGCGGAATTATTGAAGCAAATACAGTGCCGGGAAAATTCCTTTCCATTTCTTTACGCACTTGGCGAGCCAGCTTATTGCGCTTGTCATACAAAGTGAGCAGCGCTCCTTTGACTTTAAGTTCTCTGCCCAAATTCTGCTGAACCAGCTCAATGGTGCGCATAAGCTGGCCCAATCCTTCCAAAGCAAAATACTCGCACTGCACCGGAATAATTATTTCATCAGCAGAAACAATGCCATTGACTGTCAAAAGGCCCAGAGAGGGCGGGCAGTCAACCAAAATATAATCATAATTAGTGCGGATCCGGCGCAATACTTCATAAAGCTTAAACTCCCGATTAGCAATTGTCACTAACTCCACATTAGCGCCGGCTAAATCAGGCGAAGCTGGAATTATATCATAGCCAAAAAGTTCAGTTTTTTTTATTACTTCTTCAGGCAACAGCCCACCTATCAGCGAATGGTACAGATTCAGAGGAATTCTTTCCGGTGCCAAACCCAGCCCCAAAGTAGCATTGGCCTGCGGATCAATATCCACTATTAAAACATATTTTCCCAGCGCGGCCAAATAACAGCCCAAATTAATTGCTGTGGTTGTTTTTCCCACTCCTCCTTTTTGATTTACAACACTGATGATCCGAGCCATATATTATAAGTATATAGCAAAAATTTTTGATTGACAATAAAGACAGCCGAAGATAGAATTTAATTACCGCCGCTGTGGTGAAATTGGCAAACACGCAGCACTCAAAATGCTGTGGACGCAAGTCCTTGTCGGTTCAACTCCGACCAGCGGCACTATTTTTAAATTATCGCCTAACAGCGGTTTTTTTATTTATCAAATTTGTGTTATAATAAAAAAATGGTCAATAATTCAGATCAAAAAGGAATCAGCTTAGTGGAAACTTTGGTGGCGGTTTTTTTATTCCTGCTTCTTTCTGTCGGCATCTATGAGGGATTTGTCCAGATTTTTAATGTTGTGCGCACAGCCCGTCTTAAAGTCACGGTTTCTGCCCTGGCCACTGAACAATTTGAAATTATCCGCAATCTTCCTTATACAGATGTTGGCACGCTGACAGGACTGCCTTCTGGCAAAATACAGCAAAACCAAACCATCATCCGCGACAATGTTTCCTTTGCTGTCAAAACCACTATTCGCAGCATTGACGATCCTTTTGACGGCACTATCGGCAACATCCCAAACGACCTTTCGCCAGCAGACTTTAAATTAATTGAATTGGAGATTTCTTGCGCTGCCTGTAAAAATTTTTCGACTTTGACTTTTGATACTTATGCGGCGCCGAAAAATCTTGAATCAGCCTCTACCAACGGAGCTCTTTTTATCAGAGTTTTTGACGCCAATGGCCAGTCAGTCCAAAACGCCGATGTCCACATTGAAAACAATCAGGCCAGCCCGCCTATTACAATTGATGATGTTACTAATAATAACGGCATGCTTCAAATCGTTGACGCCTTGCCCGGCGTTGAAGCTTATGAAATCACTGTTTCAAAAACCGGCTATTCGCAAGACAAAACTTATCCTAATGGCGCGCTGCCAAATCCCAATCCCTCCAAGCCGCATGCCACGGTGGCAATCCAGCAAGTCACCCAAATTAGTTTTGCCATTGATAAAGTCGGCAGCCTTGATATTGAAAGCCAAACCCAAACCTGCTTGCCAGTCAGCGGCATTGATTTTGATTTAAGGGGATCCAAGCTAATCGGCTCCAGCCCTGATGTTTATAAATACCAGCAAAATCATATTACTGACAGCCAGGGCCATAAATTAATTGATAATTTAGAATGGGATACCTATTATTTAAATCTGACTGACGATGCTTATGACTTGATCGGCGCTGTTGGCACAATGCCTTTAAATTTAAATCCTGATAGCCTGCAAAACCTCAAACTGATTTTAGCGCCCAAAAATCCGCGCAGTCTTTTAATCACAGCCAAAGACGCCAGCACCCAGCTGCCCCTTTCTGATGCCAGCATTACTTTGTCAAAAACCGGCTTTAGCGAAACTTTGACCAGCGGCCGGGGATTTTTGCGCCAAGCTGACTGGTCAGGCGGCTGGGGGCAAGCTGATTTTTTAGACCCGGCAAAATATTTTACCCAAGACAATAATATTGAAACTTCAGACCCGGCTGGCGAATTAAAATTGAAAAAAGTCCTTGACCAATACGAAGCATCAGGCTATCTGATTTCCTCGACTTTTGACACAGGGTCGAAGAGCAATTTTTATCAAATTATCTGGCAGCCGCAAGGCCAGCCTATGCAAACCGGCAATGACAGCGTCAAATTCCAAATAGCCACTAACAATGACAATGCCACCTGGAATTTTTTAGGACCGGATGGCACAGCCAGCACTTATTACACATTAGCTGATTCTAATATTAATTCTGCGCATAATAATGACCGTTATCTGCGCTATGCAGTATTTCTTCAAACCACTGATGTTGATTTTACGCCTAATGTCGGCGATATTGCTTTTACTTTTACTTCTTCCTGCGTGCCGCCCGGCCAGGTTATTTTTTCGGACTTGAGCTTAGGCGATTATGACCTGACTGTTTCCAAGGCTGGCTATCAAACCTACAGCGACACAGTCAGCATTTCAGCTGATTGGCAGCAAAAAGAAGTAATTCTTTCACCCTGACCAATATGTTTTTAAAAAACAGCTGTAAAAAAAATTCAGCCGGCGTTACTGTCATTGAACTGCTGATAGTTATTTTTATATTAACTTCTGTTGGTTTGGCTATTTTTGCTTTTGAAGCGGACATATTTTCTTTAAACGCTGTTTTGTCCGGAGGCTTGTCCAGCCAGAACGAAGCGCGCCAGGCTTTAAAAAAAATGAGCGCGGAAATCCGCTCTGCTTCCATATCAAGCACTGGCTCTTATCCTTTAGCTGAAACAGATCCAGCCTCTTTTTCTTTCTACAGCGACATAGACGATGACGGCCTCAAAGAACGAATTCGCTATTTTACAGATGGCGCTACTTTTAAAAAAGGAATACTAAAACCGTCTGGCAGCCCGCTGTCTTACAATCCAGCCAATGAACAAATCCAAGAAATAGTTCATGATTTAAATAACCAATCATTGCCAGTTTTTTCTTATTATGACACAAATTACGACGGCGCTACTTCGCCCTTGACAGCGCCTATCAATATCTCAACAATCCGTCTGGTAAAAATTACCATTATTATTGATAAAAATTCAACCCGCGCTCCTGGACCGCTAACTCTTACCACTCAAATTTCCATCAGAAATTTAAAAGATAATCTATGAAAACAAATCACAAAAAAAACGGCCAAATTCTGATTGCGGCGATTATTTTCGGCTCGATTGGCGTTATTGTCATTTCCGGGCTGATTGGCTGGGCTGCAATAAATATCAGAGCTTCCAGACAGGCGCTTATCCGCGAAAAAGCGATCCAAATAGCTGAAGCAGGCAATGATTATTACCGCTGGCATTTAGCTCATTCTCCTCAAGATTTTCAGGACGGACAAGCAGCGCCTGGTCCTTATACTCATGATTTTTATGATAAAAATGGCAACATTATCGGCCAATTTATTCTTGACATTACTGCTCCTCCAGCTGGCTCAACTGTAGTTTCAATAAAATCCACTGGCAAAGCCAGCTCTGATACTACAGTGTCGCGCAGCATCCTGACGCGGCTGGCAAAGCCTTCTTTGGCTAAATTCGCGGTCGTGGCCAATGATGTGATGCGTTTTGGCGAAGGCACGGAAATTTTCGGCCCTGTTCATTCCAATAACGGCATCCGCTTTGACGGCTTGTCCCATAATATTATTTCCAGCGCCGTAGCCAGCTACGATGACCCTGACCATAGCGGCTCCAATGAATTCGGCGTTCATACTCATATTGCGCCGACAGATCCCCTGCCCCCGAATCCTGTACCAAACAGGACTGATATTTTTCAAGCTGGCCGGCAATTTCCTATTCCAGCAGTTGACTTTACCGGCATTACAGCTGACTTAGCCCAGATGAAAACCGATGCCCAAGCCAGCGGCTTTTACAGATCTGGCTCTGGCAATTTGGGTTATCATGTTGTTTTAAAAACTGATGACACCTTTGACCTTTATCGGGTAACCAGCCTTGTAAATCCGCCTTCTGGATGCACTAATAGCCAAAGCCAAACTGGCTGGGCAAGCTGGAGCGTTAACAACCAGCAGCTGATAGGCAATTATCCTTTTCCGCAAAACGGCCTGATATTTTTGGAAGACGATGTCTTTGTTAACGGACAAATCAATACAGCCCGTTTGACTATCGTCGCTGCTCTTTTGCCTGATAATCCTACTACCAGAAAAAATATCACTATCAATAATGATTTGCTTTATACCAATTATGACGGCCAGGATGTAATCGCCCTTATCACCCAGAACAATATCAATGTTGGCATGGTTTCTGAAGATGATTTGCGGATTGACGCTGCTTTGGTCGCTCAAAACGGCCGGGTTGGCCGATATTATTACCGGCCGCCCGGTTCTTCAAGCAGATGCTCCCCTTATCATATTAGACAAATTCTTACCCTCTATGGCATGATTGCCACTAGCCAGCGCTATGGCTTTGCTTATACTGACGGCAATGGCTATCAAACCAGAAATATTATTTATGATGCTAATTTGCTTTACGGCCCGCCGCCCAGCTTTCCCTTGACATCTGACCAATACCAAACTATTTTATGGGAAGAAACAGAATAAAAATTCCGCTTTTTAAAATATGCTTAATCCCAGAAAAAAATATCTGCAGATTGCCTTTAACCGGTCGCTGGAAGAAGTCAAACAAATGATTGATCTTTTGCCTGCTTCAGAAAAAATTATCATCGAAGCAGGCACTCCGTTAATTAAATGGTATGGCAACCGAGGCATTAATACTTTATTCAATATTTGGAGCCAAAAAATTGGTCTACCGGGCTATATTATCGCTGATCTAAAAACCATGGATAGAGGCTCAACTGAAGTGCAGGCCGCAGCTGCGGCTGGCGCTTCGGCAGCCACTTGTCTGGGGCTGGCACCAGTAGAAACTATTTCTGAATTTATCTTAAGATGCAAAGACGCTGGCATAGATTCAATGGTTGATATGATGAATGTCCAATTTCCTTTTGAAATATTAAAGCAATTAAGAACCTTGCCGACCGTTGTGGTTTTGCATCGAGGCGTCGATGAATTTGACCGAAACAAGGAAAAAATGATTCCGCGCGACCAAATCCATCGGATAAAAGGCGCTTATAGCAATATCTTGATTTCCGTGGCTGGCAATGAAACGCCGCGCGAGGTTATCAGCTCCTATTTTAACGACGCTGACATTGCGGTTATCTGGCGCTCTTTTTACGAAAATCCGCAAAATACTTATCAAATTGCGGAAAAATTTCTAAAAACTATTAAATAAAATGCCTTTAGAAAAAAGAAAAAAATATCTGCAGATTGCTTTAAACAGCACCTTGGACCAGGCCAAAGAAATTATCTGGCAGCTGCCCTCTTCAGAAAGAATCTTAATTGAAGCAGGCACGCCTTTAATAAAAGGATATGGCTTAGAAGCCATATCCTTAATTAGAAACTTGACTACGCCGAACACTTATATCATAGCTGATACCAAATGCGCTGATTTAGCGCCGCGCGAAGCAGCGCTTATGGCTCAAGCCGGCGCTAATGCCGCCACTTGTTTGGGCGTAGCGCCCGCAGAAACCATTGACAGTTTTATTGAAGAATGTAAAAACTTAGGACTGACTTCAATGATTGACATGATGAATGTGGAAAGCGCGATTGCTGTTTTAAAAAAATTAAAAAATATCCCCGATGTAGTAATACTTCATCGGGGTGTTGATGAAACTGAATTTTCCAAAGAAAAACAAATTCCTTTTTACCAGATTAAACAAATCAAGGGCAATTATAATTGCCTGGTATCTGTAGCTGGCGGCGATACTATCAGAGAAGTCCAGCGCGCTATTTTTAATGACGCTGATATTGTAGTAGTCTGGAAAAATTTCTATCAAGCTAGTAATGAAACCTCGCAATTAGCTGCTGATTTTCTGACACAAATTAAATAATTACTTTTTCACTGACTGGCCGATTGCTCTAATGCCTTCTAATACTTCTACTGGCAAAGCAAAAATTACAGTCTTTGACGGATCAGGATTTATTTTCTCTATGGTCTGCAAAGTCCTCATGGAAATACCGCCCGGCGTAGCGCTTAAAATGCTGGCTGCCTGCGATAATTTTTGAGCTGCGGAAAATTCGCCTTCAGCTTTTATAATAACCGCGCGGCGTTCTCTTTCTGCCTCTGCCTGCTTGGCCATTATTCTTTTCATATCAGCTGGCAATTCAATATCCTGAATTTTAATATCCGTGACAAGTATGCCCCAAGGCTGGGTTGCAGCAGAAACTATTTTTTGAATTTCTTCAGCGATTTTTTCTCTTTCTGATAAAATCGGATCAAGCTCCACTCCGCCGATGACATCCCGCAAGGCAGCCTGGGCGTACTGCGACACCGCCAAAGTATAATCCTTGATATTTAAAATCGCGTTTTCTGCTGACTGGACCTGAAAATACACAACCGCATTAATACCTACCGGCACATTGTCTTTGGTAATTACTTCCTGCTGGGGAATATCAGTAGTGGTAATCCGCAAATCTACTTTTATCATTCTTTGCACTCCTACAAATATCCAATTAAGCCCGGGCTGGCGGGTGCCGGTATATTTTCCGAAAGTCAATATCACTGCCCGCTCATACTGGTCTACTACCCGCAGTCCGATAATTACAAAAAAGATAACAATTATTATCGGCCAGACAAATAAAATAAGCATATTTTTTGCCAGATTAGATAATTTGCTAAAAATATCCTTTCCAGCTGATTACTGATATATTTTAATTATAATTTTTTTTCTATAAATAAACAATATCTACATCTCTAATAATTTTAAGAGATCTTCTTTGGAAGCGGGGCCAATGCGCATAATTTTGGGCTTTTTGCCGGTAATATCCAAAACAGTTGAAGGCTGGTTTTTTAAAAGCTGGCCAGCGTCAATAATCAAATCAGGACGGGGATAGTTTTTAGAAAAAGTTAAAATTATCTCCTGTGAATCTGAAATCGGCTCCTCGCCTGAAATATTAGCTGAAGTGGTGGTCAGCGGAAAATCAAGCTGCGACATCAAAAGCTGGGTAATCTCGCAATCAGGAATACGCAAACCGACTGTCCATTGATTGGCTGTTAGGCTCATAGGTAAAATATCTTTTTTTTCTACCACTACTGTCACAGGTCCTGGCCAGACCGCTTCCAATAATTTTATTTTTCGCTGGTTTAAATAAGCCACTTGCTTGGCCATGGCAATATCGCGCACCATAATCGGCACTGGCTTGAAAACCGGCCTTTTTTTTATTTTAAACAGACGCTCAATGCAATCTGTGCACAGAGCATTTGTACCTAGTCCATAAACTGTATCAGTAGGATAAGCAACCACTCCGCCCCGCTTGACAATATCAGCGGCTTGTAAAATCACTTCCATTTCGGGATTTTTTAGATTGATTCTAAGTATCTGCATATTGACTAATTAAACAAAGTATGCTAATATATAATAATTGGTTCTTAAAAATAAACTTTAACAAGGAGGAAAAGATGAAAACAAAAAGAATCTTAGTGGTTGATGATGAAGAATCAATAAGAAACATTTTAAAAAAAGCTCTGCAAGACTATTACGAGGTGGAAACCTGCGAAAATGGCCAAGAAGCTTTAACTAGAATTGAGGCAGGTGGTATGCCTCTAATTGACCTTATTCTAACTGACCTACAAATGCCGATTATAAAAGGCACCGCTTTAGTAGCTATCGCTTTTGATCTAGGGATTCCATCAATCATAATAAGCGGCTGTGAAGAACCAAAGAATCATCGGGCAAACTATTATATCAAAAAACCCTTTGACCTTAAAGATCTTTATATAAAAGTGGCAAGTCTTCTCTAAGACTGCTTTATTCAAACCAAGCTCAAACAAGCTTGGTTTTTTTATACTACTAAATTAATTAATCGTCCTGCAATATAGATTACTTTTTTAGGTTGTTTATCTGCCAGCCATTTTTTAATTTTATCTTGGTTCAAAGCCAGATCTTTTGCTTCTTGTTCAGAAATATTTTTAGATACTTGAATTTTATCCCTGACTTTGCCGTTAATCTGGATGATTAAATCAAAGGTTTCCTCTTGGGCTATTTTCTCATCAGCTTTGGGCCAGCTCTGCAAAAAAACGCTTTTTTTATTGCCTAAACCCTCCCATAATTCTTCTGCGATATGCGGCACAAAACAAGCCAGCAAAGTTAAAAACAGACCTGCGTCTTTTTTAGACAAAGTTTTTTTATCTTCAGACCAAAAATTGGCAAATTCCATAAAAGCTGCTACTGCGGTATTGAATTTCATTTCTTTTAAATCAGAAGTGATTTTTTTTATCAGCTGATGCAGTTTGGTTAGGGTTTCTTTATCTATGCTTGAGGTAATTTTATCTTTTTGATTAAATAATTGCCAGATACGATTTAAAAACCGATAAGCGCCTTCCAATCCTTGTGTGCTCCACTCAATTGCCTGGTCATAAGGCCCCATAAACATCTCGTATAATCTTAAAGAATCTGCGCCATGCGATTTTATCACCTGATCAGGATTTACCACATTGCCTTTGCTTTTGGACATCTTTTCAAAACCCTCGCCTAAAATAATGCCGTGCGAATAGCGACACTGATATGGCTCTGCGGTCGGCGCTGCGCCAATATCATACAAAAACTTATGCCAAAAACGGGAATACAAAAGATGCAAAGTAGTATGCTCCATTCCTCCGTTATATAAATCAACAGGCAGCCAATATTTTAATTTCTTAAAATCGGCCAAAGACTTTAAATTCTTAGGATCAATATATCTTAAAAAATACCAGCAAGAGCCAGCCCAGTTAGGCATGGTATCTGTTTCTCTTCGGGCCTTGCCTTTGCATTCGGGACATTTTACTTCCACCCAGTCTTTTATTTTTGACAGCGGCGACTGGCCAGTATCTGTAGGCTGATATTTCTCCACATAAGGCAGCTCCACCGGCAAATCTTTTTCCGGTACTGGCACTGCCCCGCATTTTTGGCAATGAATAATGGGAATTGGCTCGCCCCAGTAATGCTGGCGGGAAAAAATCCAGTCGCGCAGTTTGTATTGAATAGTCGGCCCGCCTAAATCTTTTTGTTTTAACCATTGGGTCATTTTTTCAATCGCTTGTTCAGAAGACAAGCCATTAAACTGTCCTGAATTTATTAAAGTACCAAAATCAACAAAAGCCTCCTTGCCCGCCGAAGCCTTGGCGAAGGCGGGTTTATCATTTATTACAACTTCTCTTATTTCCAATCCAAATTTTTTGGCAAATGCAAAATCGCGCTTATCATGAGCAGGCACTACCATAACTGCGCCGCCTCCATAAGTAGCAATTACATAATCGCCTATCCAAATGGGGATTTTTTCTCCATTAAAAGGATTTAAGCAATAAGAGCCAGTAAAAACTCCGGTTTTTTCTTTTTCCAATTGAGTTCTTTCAAATTCTGATTTTTTTCTGGCAGCTTTAATATATTTATCAACTTCTTCTTTATGCTGGCCTAAAGTTAATTCTTCAACCATAGGATGCTCTGGCGCTAATACCATGGCTGTAATGCCAAAAGCCGTGTCTATTCTAGTGGTAAAGACTTCTATACACCTGTCATTGCGAGTCCCGACAATAAGTCGGGACGAAGCAATCCCGTCCGAAGAATCTCCACGGGATTGCTTCGTCGCTTCGCTCCTCGCAATGACAAGCAAAAACTTCGCTAATGTCCCAGAGCTCCTTCCAATCCAATTAATCTGCTGGGTCTTAATTTTTTCTACATAATCAACTTTATCCAAATCGTCTATTAAACGATCTGCGTATTTAGTAATTCTCAATACCCATTGCTTAATATTTCTTTTTTCAGTTTGAGCTGAACAGCGCTCGCATTTGCCACCAACTACTTCTTCATTAGCCAGTCCGGTTTTACAAGACGGACACCAATTAATCGGCATCTCTGCCTGATAAGCCAAACCTTTTTTAAAAAGCTGTAAAAATATCCATTGGGTCCACTTATAATATTTAGGATCAGAAGTATCAATTTCTCGCGACCAGTCAAAAGAAAGACCCAAAGCATTCATCTGTTTTTTAAAAACTTTGATATTTTTATCAGTCACCTGACGGGGATGAATGCCAGTTTTTATCGCATAATTTTCCGTGGGTAAACCAAAAGCGTCCCAGCCCATAGGATATAATACATTAAAACCCTTCATCCTATTTTGCCGAGCCAGCACATCCAAGGCAGTATAGCTTCTGACATGCCCCACATGCAACCCATCGCCTGACGGATACGGAAACTCCACCAGCAAATATTTTTTTGGCTTTTTGCTAAAATCCTTAGCTTTCGCCAAGTCTAATTTTGCCCAAATTTTTTGCCATTTTCGCTCTATTTTTGTTGGATTATACTTCATTTCTTCTGTTTACCCGCCGAAGCTTTAGCGAAGGCGGGCCATTTAGTTTCTATTTTTTTAAAATTATATTTCATTTTTCCCAAACATCATATATTTTATACAGACTAACTTTATCTGTTTTTTTATCTATAGAAATTATTGACAAAACAATATCAGGATAGTTTTTAGAAAATATTTTATAATCCGCTTTCTTGATTTTTTGCGCATTAACCTTGACCTCAAAAGCTTCTTTTTCATTAATTATGAAATCTACTTCTTTTTTCTGAATAGTGCGCCAAAATCTAATATCTTCGCATTCATAGCGCTCAATTAATTGCCTAAAAACCGCGTTTTCCAAAAGCGCTCCCTTGTCGTCTCTTTGTTCAAAACTGCTAAAATTATTTAAGAAGAAATTACGCAGTCCCAAATCATTGAAAAATATTTTCGGCATTTTAGTTAATTCTTTTCTGATATTTTTAAAAAAGGGTTTTAAAAGCCAAATATGAAATGACTTTTGCATTACATACAAATAATTATCAATAGCAGTTTTTGAGACACCTAAGGTTGAAGCCAGCTCAGAAAAATTGACCAGGCCTGAAGTCTGGGAAGCTAAAATTTTAAATAATTTATAAAAAATTTCATCCTGCTTGATATTGGCCTCAAAGATATCTTTTTTAATATATGAAAAAGCAATTTCCCGGAGAAGTTCCTGCTTTTCCGACAAAGCAGACAGAACCACCCGCGGATAGCCGCCATAAAGCATATACTCATAAAAATAAAATGCTGTTTTTTCTTTTTCAACCAAGCTCAAATTGCTAAAATCTTTGCCAGCTAAATCATTTTCCTGCTTAAAACGCAAAAATTCCTTAAAAGATAAAGTGCGAACATTGAATATTTTTTTACGGCCTGCCAAGGAATCTTTGAATTTTTTATCCAAATAAAAAGCCGATGAACCAGAAGCAATTAATTTTATTTTATCCTGATACTGGTCGTGAAGATATTTCAGAAAATTTGACGGATTTTTTAAATACTGGATCTCATCTATAAAAATGTAATTTTTTTTGTTTAAATCTAAGGCAAAAATCTTAAAAATATTTTTTGGCGATTGATTTAACAGTTCCAAATAAGACAAATCCTCCAAATTTAGAAAATTAACTGTTTGTTTTTTTTGCTCTAAAATAGCCTGTATTTGTTTCAAAATTGTGGTTTTGCCTGCTTGTCTGGCGCCAATAAAAATAATAATATCATCAGTTTCCAGATATTTTTGCGCCTTTAAAGTAATATCCCTAATAATGCTCATAAATTTAATAAATTATATCTTCTAAATACATTTTATTGAATATTTTGTATTTGTCAAGTCTTTTATATTAATAAAATAATTTCTTATATCTTAAATAATTCTTTAGCATTTTTGGTAGTTTGCTCTGCGACCTGCTCAATTTTAATCTTTTTTATCTCGGCTATTTTTTCTGCCACATATTTTACATAGCTGGGTTCATTACGCTGGCCGCGATATGGCTCTGGCGTAAGATAAGGACAATCAGTTTCTAGCAGAATTCTTTCCAAAGGCAGCTTTTCTATTACCTTATCATAATCGCGGGCATAGGTAATAAGGCCGTTAAAACCGAAATAAAAACCCATATTAAGCAGTTTTTCAGCGTGCGACCAGCGGCTCATAAAACAATGCACTACTCCTTCTAATTTTCCGCCGCCAGCGCCAGGACAGGCAAATGGACAAGACAAACAGCCAGAATTAAATTCCTCTAAAATTGCGATCAAATCATCATAAGCTTTGCGGCAGTGAAAAATAACCGGCTTTTGCAGCTGCTGGGCCAGTTCCAATTGCGCTTTAAAAACTTCTTTTTGTTTGGCAACAATGTCATTCTGAGAGTTATTTTTTTTGTCATCCTGAGAGAGCGCAGCGACCGAAGGATCCCGTCCTTTTTCCACGAGATCCTTCACTTCGTTCAGGATAACATCTGAATAGTCCAAACCTGTCTCGCCAATAGCTATTACTTTTTTATCATCAGCTAATTCCATATATAAAGCCGAATTAAATTCCTCTTTTTTTGATTTTATCTCTATCTTATCCTGCAGATGAATCGGATGCAAACCTACAGCCGCATACACTCCTTCTTTGTATTTATTAGCGTATTCTACAGCCCGCTTGGATGTTTTATATTCAGACCCAACATTAATCAGCCAGATCTCTTGATCCAGCGCTTTTTTTATCACTTTATCCCCATCATCCTTAAAATCCTTAAAATTAACATGAGCGTGGGTATCTATCAGCATATTATCTCAATCATAGCCCAAAGATTGGTTATTTTCAAGAATTTTTTATTTATCCACATTTGTCTGCTTGACGGGTTTTCTATTAAGAATAAAATGAAATAATGTTATCTTTTAAAAAGTATTAAAATAAAGGTCGATAAAATAAATAAATATCAAGTTTATCTATATGGAATCTGAAAAAAGTGCGAAAAATAATAAAATTTTATGCCATGACTGCCAAAAAGAGATAAAGCTTAAAGACAAGAAAATTCTGAACGGCTTTTTGCTTGCTTTTAAGCACAATGGCAATAAAATCGAAATCTATAAATGCAAAGAATGCTATGCTGAAAACAAAAGTCTGGCTAATTTCCAGCCTTGCGAAGTTTATTCCCGCATAGTAGGATATCTAAGGCCGGTTTCCCAATGGAACGAAGGCAAAAGGGAAGAATATAAAAGGAGAAAAGAATACGCGCCTTGTAAATAATATTATTGATAACGTCATTCCCGCGAAAGCGGGAATCCAGAGTCCTGGATTCCGCATCAAGCCCGCCCGCAACGCTTCGCGTTGCGAAGCGGGCGGGTGCGGAATGACAATAATCCTATGCAAAAAACAATAACCAATCTAACCAAGGCCTTTATTGGCGAATCGCAGGCCAGAAACCGCTACACTATGTTTGCCTCCCTGGCCCGAAAAGAAGGTTATGAGCAAATTGCGGAAATATTTTTAATGACAGCTGACAATGAAAGACAGCACGCCAAAAATCTCTATAATCATATTGCTGAATTGAAACAAAAAACAAAAGACAAAGCTAAGGCAGTTATCGTAGAGGCCGAAGCGCCCATTGTTTTAGGCACTACCAGCCAAAACTTAAAAGCAGCCATTGAAGGCGAAAATTATGAACATACAAAGATGTATCCGGAATTTGCCAAAGTCGCGCTGCAGGAAAAACTGCCTGAAATCGCCAAAAGACTAAAAGCCATTGCTGAAGCGGAAAAACACCACGAGGAAAGATATAAAAAGATATTAGCCGCAGTGCAGTCAAAATCTGTCTTTAAAAAATCAAAACCTGTTTGGTGGGTTTGCCGCGAATGCGGTTATGTCCATTTTGGCAATCAAGCGCCTGTAAAATGCCTTTCCTGCGACCATCCCCAGAGTTTCTATCAATTAAAGTGCGAAAATTATTAAAGCAATAAAAAAAAGACCTTAGCAGAGCTAAGGTCTTTTTTTATATCCGCGGAAATAAAGTTTCGGTTTTTTTATTTGATTCTATCTGCTTTAAAATCTTTTCTGCGGTAACTGGCAAAAACGGCAATAATAAATCAGCAATTTCTTTCAAACAGCTTAGCAAATCTGATATCACTGCGTCAAATTTTTCTTGATCCTGTTTGGCCAAGGCCCAAGGCTTTTGTTTTTCCACGTATTCATCGCAACTAGAAATCAGCTGCCAGACAGCTTCTAGGGCCTCGTTGAATTTTATTTGTTCTAAAGCTGCTTGGTATTTTTGCTGGGCTAATTTTATTTCTTTTTGCAATTCGCTGCTTTTGACTTTTAAATTTGAATTTTGACTTAAGGTTAACACCCGGCTAACCAAATTCCCCAAGCCATTAGCTAAATCAAAGTTGTATCTTTCTTCTAATCTTTTAATAGAAAAATCGCCGTCTTGACCAAAAGAAATTTCCCTTAATAAAAAATATCTTACAGCATCAACGCCATACTTATCTACTAAATAAATTGGATCAATTACATTGCCAAGACTTTTGCTCATCTTCTGGCCATTAACAGTAAAAAAACCATGAACAAAAATCTTTTTGGGGACCCCTAGACCAACAGCTAAAAGCAATGCTGGCCAATAAACGGCATGAAATTTTAAAATATCTTTGGCCAGCAAATGAAGATCAGCCGGCCAATATTTGGCAAATTGTTTTTGGTCATCATTATAACCTATAGCTGTAATATAGTTTAAAAGCGCGTCTATCCAGACATAGGTCGTCTGGTTTTTTTCAAAAGGCAATGGTATGCCCCATTTAAGATTTTGTCTAGAGATTGATAAATTACCCAAGTCTTGCTTTAAAAGTGATAATACTTCTTCTTTGCGCTCTTTAGGCTCTATAATAATCTTATTTTCTTGTATGAGTTTCTTTACTTCTGGCAGAAATTCATCAAGCTTAAAAAAATAATTTGCTTCTGAAACAAGTTGAGGTTCCTTTTTGTGATAAGGACATTTTCCGTCTATCAGGTTTTTTTTAAAAACAAAATCCTCACAGTCAGTGCAATAGAGCGCCTTATATTCATCTTGATAAATCCTTCCGCTTTTTTCCAATTCCAGTAAAAATTTTTTGACTCCTTGTTCATGTCTTTTATCAGTTGTCCTGATAAAATAATCATATTTAATATTCAATTTTTCCCAAGCTTTTTTAAAAGATGCTGCTATTCCATCGACAAATTCTTGCGGCGATTTACCTGCTTTTTCCGCAGCTTGAGCAATTTTTTCGCCATGTTCATCTGTGCCGGTTAAAAAGAAAACATCATAATTATTTTGCCTAAAATAGCGCGCCAAAACATCAGCCGCCACCGTAGTATAAGCTGTCCCCACATGAGGCAATTGGTTAGCATAATATATAGGAGTAGTGATATAGAATTTATTTTTCATAAAAGCTTATTTAATAATTCTCGCATAATTTTATATCCCTTGCAATGTTTTAATATGCCCAAACAGGACTGCATACTTTGATTAAAAGATTCTTTAGAAATTAAACAAAGTTTTAAATCATCGCTTTTTTTATTAATTTTATTTATCATTCTTCTTTTAGTCGCTGTCCGCAATATTCTATGCGTAAAAAAATTTACATATCCTAAAAAATCTATACCAGAAGACAGAGTTTTAATAAAAACTTTATTCTTATGAAGCTCTAGCTTTAATTCGTTCCATAAAAATCTCCCAATTGGCTCAATCTGATTTTCAAGCCATATTTTGTTCTCGGAAAAAATCACAAAATCATCAGCATAACGAATATAATATTTTATTCTTAATTTTCTTTTGATAAAACAATCTAATTCATTGAGATAAATATTTACCAAAAGCTGACTGGTTAAGTTTCCCAAAGGAAGCCCTGTTTTATTTTTCCCTTTTGTGTTAAAACTATCTATAATCTGAGATAAAAGCCACAAAATGTCTTTATCGCCAATATATTTAGTTAATATATCTTTTAAGATTTTGTGGTCAATGCTGGCAAAAAATTTTTTGATATCACACTTCAAAATCCAGCAAGTTTTAGTGTTATTCTTGGAAACCCTTCGGCCAAAATACAAAAATCTGTTTATTGCCTTGTGCGTGCCTTTCTTAATCCGGCAAGAATAAGAATCATAGATAAATTTTTTGTCAAAATACGGATACAAAACGCGGCAAGCCGCATGATGAACTAATCTATCGCGGACACTGGCCTTATGTATATCTCTTGGCTTTGGATCGTTTATTTTAAAAGCGTAATAACCTCCATGCTTGTATGTTTTGTCTTTTAGGTTTTTATGCAAAAGTATAATATTGTCGCCCAATTTCAGAAAAAATCTAATAACATCTTTTCTTCTTCTTTTGCCGCGCAAAAACTGCTGCCAAGAAACAAGCAAATTTTCTATTGATATGATATCATTATAAATATGGCGCAATCTTTTTACTCTCTCTCTCTCTCTCTCGATAAAGCCTCTATTTTGAGCAAAATCAAAGAAGCTTATTTGTTTTGGATTGGTATTCTGCCTCATATTCCTAAAAACTCTCGATATACGTTGGGCAGCCGGATTGAAAATAGATTTTTGGATTTATTGGAATTATCCTATGACGCCTATTTTTCTGCCAGAGAAAATAAACAAACGAAAATCACTGAATGTATTTTTATTTTGGATATCATTAAATTTTTTTGTTCCATTGCATGGGAAGCAAAGATAATTTCTCACAAGCAATTTGAAGAATTAATAATAAAATTAGATGAAATCGGCCGAATGCTCGGAGGCTGGCAAAAAAGCTTAGCTAATCCAGAAAAGAAAAACCGCGTTTTTTAAACGCGGAAAAGAAAATACTTTCGGAAACGAAAAACAAACTTGTTGTTCGAGTTCCACTTGTTCGAAGGATTGGCCCAGTTGTTGTCGAGGTTAAACCTATCATCGTTCCAATTCAGGTTGAACACGTTCGGATTGCCATCGCGGTCAGTTTTTGTATGAAATACCATCTGTTTCATTGTCCATACAATGTTCTAAAATAACAAAAGCATTAGACTGTATTTTATTTGGAATCTGAAATTCGCCGGCATTTCACACCAAGTTTTTTCTTTTTTAAGACATAACATAAACTACCCCATAGAAAGCCGTAACCATCTATGTTCCGAATCTATGTCTGCCAGAAAGATTTCGAAAAGCCGTAGCCGTCCGATATCATCTATCTAAAATAATTATACAAAAAAATTAGAAAAGTATCCAAGCAATCAAGTATTAAAGGAAAAAGATTTTAAGTTACTTAGTTTCTAAAAACTTGCGGAAACGAAAAACAAACTCGTTGCTCGAGCGCCACTCGTCCGAAGGATGGGCCCAGTGGCTGTCGAGGTCAAACCTATCAGCGAGCCAATGCAGGCTGAACACGTACGGATAGCCATCGCGGTCAGTAATTTGCTTCATTGCGATTAAAGTCCATTCTTTTATTAAAGGTTCTTTTAATCGCAGATGCGGGCCGACTTCCGCTGGACAAAGCTGTAAGCCCAATTCTTGAGCTTTTTGGTAAATTTGGTCAGAGGTTGCGCCATTTGGAAAGCCTAAGTCTTTAACAGTCAATCTGACAAGATTGACTGTTTCTTTTTGCTTGGAAATTTGAAAATCAGGGCTATTAAGCATATCTTGAGCATAATCGGTAATATAGATATTTTTATTAGCTTTCATTTCTTTTATCAGCTGGTCTTTGGTCTTGACTCCGATTTCTATGTTGTATCTTTGGATTTTGCCTTCGGGAAAAGATGTATAGATATATTCAATGTTATTTTTCTGGATAATATCAAAGATGCCTTTTTCCAGTTGGCCGATATAAGCTTTGGTATTTTGGTTAATATCTTCGGGCTTATTTGAAATTTGACTTGAATCACATTCAAAGATAATAGACGCGTCTTTTTTAGGATCCCGAGTTTCTCTAATTTGGTCAATCCTGGGATCTTGTCCGTAACCTAATCCTTGGATCTGATGATCAAGCTCATAAAAAAAGACAAGCTCATCTTTGGTTAAGGGTTGTTTTTGCAGGTGTTTGAAATGTATTTCAGCTAATATTTTCATATCCTCCATTGAAGACTGCCAAGTTTCACCGCCAGGAAGGGTTTTTAATTTTTGTTCTACCACTGGAGCGATATAGTCGTCTAAATGCTGTTTTTCTTTTTCAGTTTGGATAATGCCGCGCACTTCAGAAACACGAGAGCCGTCTGTGACAATGGCAGCTCTGGGAATAACATTAGCTTTATCTTGGTCTTGAGAAAAATAAATCCAGATATCGCTGTGGCTAAGGTAGGATTGAGCAGTGCCTTGGCCAGCTATGCACCAACCGGTGTTAAATCCTTGAAGTGTATCAGCTAATACTTTAGGATCTGTGCCTTTGGCGAATTTCTTCCACTGGCCTTCTATGATCGGCAAACGCTCTTTAGGCAGTTTTAAGGAATTGACATAATCCAAAGCCCAACCGTATAGTTTAGCGAAGTTTTCATTTTTAAGACGCTGGCTAAATTCTTGTTGCTGGGCTTTGTCTTCTAAGCTGATACGAGATGCCTGGTTTTGGTATTTTCTTTGCAGTTCGTCCAGTACCAAGGACAAAGCTTGCTGATTAAGCTCTGAAAAAGGGGCAGCGGTGTTTTCAGTTCGTTTATTAAAATCTTTGCGTTCTCTATCTTGAGCTCCTAATTTCAGCATTTCGCTGAAAGCCCAGTATTTAAACTGGTCAGGATAGTTCTTAGACTGGGCTCCAGTTAAATACTCAAACCATCTATCTAAACTGGCTTTTTGGTCTTCAATGGTTTGTTCTTTAATCTGGTCTTTTTGTTCTTGGGGGATTTGATAGGTTTCGAAATTACTCTGGGTTTCAGCTTCAAACATCTTAAGCACTTGTTCTTTGATTTGGCTGTCTTTTAATTTATCCCGGTCATATCCTTTTAATTCCGCAAAATTGCCTAACAGGATATTTTTAAGATAATCGTCTGAGATATTTTCTTCTTTAATGATGAATTTACTATAGAGTGAGATTTCCCTGAACAACTGACCTTTGCTTTCTACGATGTTTTTAATCCTTTCTAAATAAACAGAAATCTGCTCTTGGGGTTTTTGGGAAATAGAAAATTCATCACCTTCAAGGCGTTGTTTTTTCTCTACGGCTTTTTGGGTCTGATCTCTAAATACTTCTTTATCCCAGTATTTTTGTTTGAGGAAGTTAGGGGTTTCAGGTGAAGGCATATATTATAATTAATGTTATCTTAAAATCTCAAAGACTGCATAATTTATTGAAACAGCCTGTTTTTAAGCGCATTTAAAAATTCTTTTTTAAAAACAAATAAATTAGATTCCCCTTTTTAAAGTCAAATCTTTTTTTTATTTGGTCTAAATCGTCTTCTTTGATATAAACATAAACCTTGGAATAATCAGCAGGCGCGTCTTGATGCTTCATTACATATTTCTTTGTCAGCAGTAGAAATATTTTCTTTTTTAGCGGCCTGGACATTTTTCAAAGAATTTTCATCTGTGCCTGTTAAAAATAAAACATCATCGCCCAATTTTCTATGCCAGCGCGCTAAAACATCTGCCTGCGCCTTTTCCAAGGCATGTCCAATATGAGGAGCGGCATTAACATAATCTATGGCTGTAGTGATATAAAATTTTTTTGACATATTAATAAATCGCAATCACAAACTCCCCTTTTAGTTTATCATTTATTTGAGCAATTTTCTATAATTCGAAAAAGCTTGAAAATTTATCCCAAGCCTTTAAGAATTTAGAAACTATTTCTTAAAAAGTTTCAAAAAATCCTCAACTGATAATTCTGAATCTCTTAATAATTTTCTCAAAAGACCCTTTCCTAAAATCTTGTGATTAGGAATAGTTAAGGGTTTTCGCTTAGAGTGACGCAAACGAATATGACTACCTTTTTGCCTTATGGATTGGTAGCCAATTTTTATGAATATTTTAACAGCAATTTTACCCGAAATCAAAGGAAGTTGCGACACAAGTTTATTAAAGAGTTATGGTATGAAGACTTAGCTCTACTGGTTTATACGATTTAATAATTTCTTGATTTTCCTTTTCTTCTAAACAAAGTTCAATAACTTCTTTTATATTCTTCAGGGCTTTATCTAAAGTTCTGCCTTGAGAATAGCATCCTCTAAAAAGAGGGCATTCAACAACATAAAAACCACTCTCGTCTTTTTCAACAATAATAGGAAATTGACTGTTTTTAATTTGAGTTAATAAAGATTTTTTCATATTCCTGTTTTATCTTATCAAAGTCGCAGAATTTAGTCAAATTTTTTTAATAAGCTACAATCACAAATTCCCCTTTTATTCTGTCTTTATTGGTTTGAAAATAGGACAGGACTTGGTCTATAGAACCACGGATGATTTGTTCAAAGACTTTAGTTAGTTCGCGGCCCAGTATTATTTTTTTATCAGGATTTATTTTCTTTAAAAGCTCTAAGTTTTTTATTAAACGAAAAGGGGATTCAAAGTAGATAACTGGCAATTCTAAATTTGCTATTTTTTTAAAAAAGGTTTCTCTGCCTTTTTTATGAGGCGAAAAGCCTAAAAAAACAAATTGAGACATATCAATGCCAGCTACGCTGATAATAGCAGTCAAAGAAGAAGCGCCCGGTATGGGCACAACACTAATATTTTTGTCTAAAGCAGCTTTAACAATTTGGTTGCCCGGGTCAGAAATGCCGGGCGTGCCCGCATCTGTTAAAAGCGCGATATTTTTGCCGCGTTCAAGCTCGTTTATAATCGCCTGAATTTTTAAAGGCGGCTTTTGGCTTTTTCTGACAGAGGCTGAATAAAATGAAATTAAAGGCGTTGTCACCCGATAACGGCTTAAAAGTTTTCTTGTAACACGGGTATCTTCGCAAATAATTAAATCCACCTCCATCAAAGTTTGTAAACCTCGGAAAGTCAAATCCTGTAAATTGCCGATGGGGGTGGCGACTAAATATAAACTGCTCATTGAGTTTTATTAATTGCCCGCTGGTAATCCTTGACCAATTCATGCAGCACAGCGGCCAAAGGCACAGCTATAGCTGCTCCGAAAACTCCAGCCAGTTTTCCGCCCATTAAAAGCACCACGATCACTACTACTGGATTTAAACCCACTGCCCTATTCATTACCAAGGGAACAATCAAATGATTTTCTAACTGCTGAACAGCTAAAAATAAAATTATCACAAACAGCGCCAAAAACGGCGCTTGGACAAAGGTCAAAATAGTAGCAATAATGCCCGACACCCACGGACCTAGCCAAGGAATGATTTCTAAAAGCCCTGCCACTAAAGCCAAAATCAAAGCGTATTTTACTTGTAAAATAGAAAGCCCGATAAAAATTAAAAGCCCGACAATAAACATCAAAAACAGCTGGCCGCGCAGCCAATTGCCCATTTTTATTTGGAAACGGTCTATTAAGCCATCAGTATATTCTTTGTGCTTTGGCCTGACTAAAGAAATAATAAATCTTTTAACTTCCTTGCTGTTTAGAGTCAGATAAAAAGAAATAAAAATCAGGGCTAAAGCAGAAATCAAACCGCCAAAAAAAGAAATTACTGCCGCAAAAAGGCCGGAAGCGTAGCTTTGCAGACGATAGCCGACTTCCACCAAGATACTTTGCACCTGATCCTGTAGCTGATATTTAGCCACTAAAAATTCAATGCCGCCGCCGATTTTTTCAATATAAGAAGGAAAATTAGTGGCCAAATTCCAAACTTCATTTGCCAAAGGCGGAAAAATCAAATAAACAATCAAGGCAATAATAAAAAACAAAATAATATAGACAAAAGCAGTGCCTAAAAGCCGGGGAATATGCCTTTTTTCCAGCCAGCTGACCGGCCCGTGAAAAGCAGCGGCAAAAATAGCAGAAATAAAAACCAAAGCCGCTATATTAATAAGCACTGCCTTGGCAAAATAGATAAAAATCAAAGCCAAGCCCACTAAAAAAATTTTAAAAGCCGATGAAGATGAAATATTTATTTTTACTTTTTGAACTGCTTTTTTCATAAAATAGAATTTATTAATTTATCAAAAGGTTTTTTATTCTTAAAAGACCCGATTAAAGCTAAGTTTAATTTTTTGGGCTGAAATATATCTTTAGCCACTTTTTGGATATCTTCTGCTGTGACAGCGTCTATTTTCTGGAATTTTTGCTCTAAAGTTTCTATTTTTTGAGCTAATAATTCCTGCGAAGCGTAAAAAGAAGCCTGGGCGTCTGATGATTCCATTTCCAAAGCAGTAGAACCCTTAATATTTTCCTTGGCTTTATTTAACTCATCAGGACTTACTTTGTTGTCTCTGATTTTTTTGTATTCGTTTAAGATAATCTCGATCGCTCTTAGCACTCTTTTGTTATCCACCCCTGCCCGGGTTGCTAAATATCCGCAATCTGTATCTAAAGAAGAGCCAGTGCTGACATAATAACTTAGGCCCTCCTGCCATCTGACTGCCTGCCAGATCCGGGAACTCATATAGCCGCCCAAAATTGTAGACAAAATCCCCAAAGCATAACGGTCAGGATGAAAAAGATCATAAGCCCGCGCGCCTAAATACAAATGGGTCTGGTCTGTTTTTTTAAAGTGAATCAGGCTCTGAGGTTTTGTTTGCTTTTCTTTTACCTTGATTTTTTCCTGCGGCTTCACAAAATTTATAGAAGAAAAATGTTTTTTTATCTTTTCTATGATTGCCTCTGGATCAATTTTGCCGGCGATTACCACTAAAGTATTTTTTGCTGAATAATGCTTATTAAAATAATTTATAAATTGCGCCTTTTTAAAAGACTTTATAGCTTGTTTGTTGCCAATAACAGCCCAGCCAGCTGGCTGATTGCCGTATAAAAGCTCGGCCCATAGCTCTCCAATATAGCTGACAGGCGTATCTAAATACATATTCAGTTCTTCCAAAATAACTCCCCTCTCTTTTTCAATATCCTCTGCCCGCAGTTCTGAATTTAGGAAAATATCAGATACCCAGTCCAAAGCAATATCCAAATGCGAAGCTTTTACTTTAGCCCAATAGCCGGTATATTCCTGCGAAGTAAAAGCGTTGTATTCGCCGCCAATCCGGTCTAAGGTTTCAGCTATGGCCAAAGTATTAGGCCTTTTTTTAGTGCCCTTAAAAAACATATGCTCCAAAAAATGGGAAATGCCGCTGATTTTTTTTGTTTCGTATTTGGAGCCGGTGCCGACCAATACCAAAACCGTGGCTGTTTCGGTAGAAGCCATAGGCACAGTAATAATCCTTAAACCATTTTCTAAAGTTATCTTATTATAATTATTCATTTAACTCTTTTTCCCATTTATAGGCAATCTTAATATTTACTTTATATTCCACAATCTGGCCATCGTTAATCTCTGCTGATTGGCCCATGATTTTAGCGCCAGTCACATTTTTTTTCTGGCTGCAAGATTGCTTGATAGCTTGTTTTAAAGCATCTTCAAAGCTTTCAGGCGAAGATCCGATCACTTCTTTTATTTTAATTATTGGCATATATTCTCACCACCTTCTAAAATTAATCATATTATAAAAAAAGTCAATTGTCCATTTTTTAGCAAATCCAATTGACCAAAAAAAAAGCTGGTGCTATCGTAAATATTAAAGAATATACAGTCCTTTAAAATATGAATATAACTTGCTTTAATTACAAAAGGAGGTCTGATATGTATAATTCAGTAATCATTGGAACTGGATCGTATTTGCCTGAAATACGGCTGACTAATCAATGCTTAGAAAAAATTGTAAATACTACGCACCACTGGATTATGGAAAGAACAGGGATAAAAGAAAGACCTATTGCTTGGCCTTGGGAAACTCCGGTCTTTTTAGCTACCCTAGCAGCGCAAAAAGCTTTAGAGAATGCTAAAATAGCTGCTTCGGAGATAGATCTGATTATAATGGCGACGGTAAAAAGCGATCATCATTTTCCTGCTGGCGCTTGCGAAGTCCAATCTTACATCGGTGCTATAAACGCTAATGGCATTGATGTTAATGGCGGCTGTACTGGTTTTATTCACGCTTTAGATATAGCTGACAGTGCTATTAAATGCGGAAAAATTAAAACTGCCTTGGTAATTGGCGTAGAAAAACTCTCTGATGTTACTGACTATACAGACCGCTCGACTTGCGTTCTGTTTGGCGATGGCGCTGGAGCTGTTGTTTTGAAAAGAAGCTTCCAGATAAAAAATCTGCTGCCCAAGGTTCTTAAAAAATATTTTATGCCTATAGGCATTCTGGCTACTTATCAAAAATCAGATGGCAGCCATAAAGATAAACTCTGGTGCACTAATGAAAAAGACAACAGTCATTTTCTAAAAATGGAAGGCAATCACTTATTTAAATTAGCGGTAAATTTGATGATAGAAGCTGCAGATAAAGTTCTAAGTAAAGTAAAAATCAGCTCTAAAAAAATTGATCTGTTATTTCCCCATCAAGCCAATGACCGAATTATTATGGCCGTGGCTGAACGACTTAAGCTTGAAGAAAAAGTTGTTTCTATTATTTCTAAAATAGGCAACATTTCTTCAGCTACTATCCCGATTGCTTTAGATCAGTACAATCGACAAGGCAAATTAAAAAAAGGCGGCCTTTATTTATTTGACGCTTTCGGCGCTGGCCTGACTTGGGGCGCTGTACTGATTAAATGGCAAAAAGGCCCGCTTGCGCTGAAGCTACGGCGGGGCAAAGGAGGTGAAAAACATGAATAGTGATAGAAAAGTAGTCATTACAGGCATGGGCATAATTAGCCCTTTGGGAAATACGGTTGACAAAAATTGGCAGGCTCTTTGCCAAGGCAAATCTGGTATTGGTTTAATCACCAAATTTGATACAACAGATTATCTATGCAAAATCGCAGGAGAAATAAAAAGTTTTTCCTACAAAGGATTAATTGAAAACAAAGAAGCAAGAAAAATGGATATTTTCATCCAATACGCTCTTGTTGCTGGCAAACAGGCTTTAGTTGACGCAAAGTTAGAAATAACAGATTCAAATGCTGAACGTATTGGCGTCTATGTGGGAGCTGGTATTGGCGGTATAACCTCGTTTGAAAAATGGCATAAGATTTTACTTGAAAAAGGACCAAGTAAAATAACACCCTTTTTTATTCCCATGATGATAGTCAATTTAGCGCCAGGCCAAATTTCCATTTACTTCGGCACTAAGGGGCCTAATACCAGCATAGTTTCTGCCTGTGCTACTGGTAATCACTCAATTGGCGAAGCCTACAAAACAATCCAGCGCAATGACGCAGACGTAATGATTGCCGGCGGCACCGAATCAGCTATTACACCTCTATCTGTAGCTGGTTTTACATCAATGAATGCCTTGTCCACTAGAAATGACGCACCGCAAAGAGCATCACGCCCTTTTGACAAAGAAAGAGATGGATTTGTAATTTCAGAAGGTGCTGGCGTCTTAATCCTGGAAGAATTGCAGCACGCCCGAAAAAGAGACGTTAATATCTACGCAGAAATAATTGGCTATGCCTCAACTAGCGATGCCTTTCATATAGCAGCGCCAAATCCTCAAGGAGCTATTAGATGTATGAGATTGGCGCTTGCTCAAGCCAAACTAGACAAATCCCAAATTGACTACATTAATGCTCATGGTACCTCAACGCTCGATGGAGATATTTCAGAAACCAAAGCAATCAAAGAAGTCTTTGCTGACAATGCTTTCAAAATACCTATTAGCTCAACTAAGTCTATGACAGGACATCTTTTGGGAGCAGCGGGCGGCGTGGAATCTATTTACACTATTTTAACTATCAACAATGGGCTAATTCCTCCGACTATAAATTATGAAAATTCTGATCCAGAATGCGATTTAGATTATGTGCCTAACTATGCTAAAGAAAAAAAAGTTAACATCGCCATGACTAATTCCTTTGGCTTTGGCGGCACCAACGCCACCCTGATCTTTAAAGAATTTAAAAATTAAAATTTAATCAACCAACCAAAAACCGCCTTTCAAAAAGGCGGTTTTTTCTTACCAGAGTCTGTTGACACCATTAATTATAAGCCTATAATTAATGTATATTAAATAGCTTTTATATAATTATGCCAACAGCGATAAATAAAAAAGAAATAAAACAAGCGGTGTCAGAAGCAATACAGCCTTTAGCGAAAGTTATCAAGGAAGATTTTAATCGTGTTGATGACAGATTTGAAAGAATGGATAAAAGATTCATTAAAATGGATCAAAAATTTGAAAAAAGATTTGAAAAAATAGAAATTACCTTAATAGCTATCGTAGAAGACTTGAAAGAGGCCAAGCGAGAAAGAGCGCAGTTTAAAAACAGCGTCAACGAAGTTCGTAATTCTGTTGATAGATTTATTACTATTGTTGATAAACTGGAAACAGAATTTACTATGATAAAAGAAGATCTTAAAAGAGTAAAAGAAGTAATTAAAAACAAACTCGGCGTTGATCTCTCGTAGCCAGCATAAATACAATGCAACTCAAAACCGCCTCTCAAAAAAAGGCGGTTTTTTTATTTTAAAATTAAATTAATTTTTTATTTGTCCAATCAATTATCTGATCAATTTTGATTCTTTCCTGCTTCATGGTATCGCGGTCGCGGACTGTGACTGCGTTATCTTTTAAAGTATCGAAGTCTGCTGTCAGACAATAGGGAGTGCCGATTTCATCTTGGCGGCGGTAGCGCCGGCCAATAGAGCCGATTTCATCGTATTGAGCATAAAAATGCGGCTGCAATAGCTTATAAATTTCCTGGGCTTTATTGACTAAGTCTGGTTTATTTTTTACCAAAGGCAGAACTGCGGCTTTTATCGGCGCTAATGTTTTATGGAATCTTAAAACTACTTCTTGTTCTTTTTTTGATTCAGTAGTAGTAGTGCGACCCCCTTCTATTTCCTGATAGCTTTCAGTTAAAAAAACCAGCACTGCTCTGTCTGCGCCGGCTGATGTTTCTATAATATGAGGAATAAATTTTTCTTTGGTTTCAGGATCAAAATAATTCAAATCCCTGCCGCTGTGCTTGGCATGATTAGACAAATCCCAATCGCCCCGGTCATGAATGCCTTCTATTTCATCCCAGCCCCAAGGAAAATTATACTGAATATCAACTGCGGCTTTAGCATAATGAGCTAATTCATCTTTTGAATGCTCTTTAAATCTCAAGTTTTCTTTTTTGATGCCTAAATTAAGATACCAGCTTAATCTCTGTTCTTTCCAGTATTCAAACCACTTAGTTTTTTCTATCTGGTCAGGCCTGATAAAATACTGCATTTCCATTTGTTCAAATTCGCGCATTTTAAAAATAAAACTCTTGGGCGTAATTTCATTGCGAAAAGATTTGCCGATCTGGGCAATGCCAAAGGGAATTTTCATTCTCATGGTTTCCAGCATAAATTGGTAATTGGTATATATGCCCTGGCAGGTTTCAGCCCGCAAGTATGTCACTGCTGCTTCGTCCTCTACTGGTCCGACAAATGTTTTCATCATTAAGTTAAATTTTCTTTCTGGAGTCAATTCTCCCTTACAATCAGGGCATTTTTCTTCTTGAAGATGGTCTTTTCTAAAACGATGATGGCATTTTTTGCATTCTACTAAAGGATCGGCAAAACCTGCAGTTAGATGGCCTGAAGCTTGCCAGACTTTGGGCGACATTAAAATTGAAGCGTCTACCTGTACTATATCAGAGCGCATTTGCACTAAATTTTTTGACCAAGCTTGCTTGATATTTTGTTTTAAAAGATGGCCTAAAAAGCCGTAGTCATAACAGCTTTCAAACCCGCCGTAAATTTCAGAAGACGGGCCGATAAAGCCTCTTCTTTTGCATAAAGATATAATTTTATTTATATTATCCATATTTTATCTTATTACTACTCCGCCTCGTCCTTCAACAAATGGGTCATCGGGCAGTTTAGTGTCAATAGAATTTCCGAAACTGATTAATTCTATACCGCAAAAAGCATCCTGTCCACTGGCGCGCGGCTGGCCTATTAATTCTACCAATTTATCAACATCAGCCAGACTGGGCGTAATTGACACCTGAAAAGCTATCCATTCAGCTGGCACAAAAATATCAGTGCCGGCTGACAAACTGCTGACTGCCCATGTCAGCTGTCCTGTATTTTGATCATATTTTACATCAGCGTCAGAAGGCTCTACGTTATTTAACCACCTTACATGAGGCGGCAGATAAACGCTGACTTTTACATTATCCACATCATTGGAAGTATTAGATAATAATAATTTAATCGTATATGAGGTTGTCTGGTCAACTCTGGGCGGAATCGGGCCTGTGTTTGAAAAAACATCATCATTGTAAAATCCCTGGGCTTTTAGCTTTAATTGGCTGGCTACTTTTGTTTCCAGCACGCTTTGTCCCGCTACTTGAATGTCTTTTAGCGCCAGAGGCGGCTGGGTTGAATCAACCTTGGCAATATTTATAATAACAAAATTTTTATCATCATAGCTGTCTATAGGCAGCGGATTTTTAACCTTTACTGAAAAACTGACCTGCCCAGACTGGCCGGGCTTTAAAAATTCCAGATCTGGGATATTGCCTGCCCGCCAGATAACAGACTGGGAAATGCCGTCGTATGAGCCCTGCTCAACGCTCAAGCTAGCCATATCCAAAACATCGCTTTCCAATTTAGAGCTGATAATCACTCCTTTGATCCCGACATTAATAGTATTTTTATAATTAATTTTGTAAGTCAGGGTTTGGCCGGCTTGGGCAATCACATTTGAGGAATCATTGACAGTCTGGGTAACATTCAAAGGCGGAATGGAAATTTTTGTTGCTTCGATATTTTCCAGATAAGAAACAAAGTTATCATTCTGAACAGCGCCGATCTGGGCTTTAAAAGATTTTGATTCTCCTTCCGCGCCTCTAATAACGCCTTCTATAAATATCTTGTTTTCTTCGTTGGCCTTAAGCTCAAGAATATTAAAAACATTGTCTTTTTCATCAGCTTGGGGCACTGCTGAGCTGAATTCAAATCCAGCCGGATATTCCACTTTAATCTGCAGGTCTTTGAAATCCACATCAGAGCGATTGGCATATGTTATTTTAAAATTAAAAGTCTGGTCGCTGACAAGCTGTTCTGGCAGATCAAAATCAAGAATCAAAGGGACCAAAATTATTTTAGATGCGAATTTAGCTTCATTATTATAACGAGCGCTGAAATTTGACGGATGATAATCCAACACTGCTTTGGCGTTTTTTATCTGATCCTTGGCGCCCACCAGCTTTACTGAAAAATCCTGCTGGCCTTCCTGGTCTGGCTTTATATCAGATACAGATACAGTCTGGATCAAATCCTGGCCTTGGCTGGGCACAGAGCCTTCAGGAAAATAAAAAGTCAGCTTAACATCTTCTAAAGTCACTTTAGTCTGATTTTTGAACTTAACTTTATAAATTATCTCATTGCCTACTACTGCTTCCTTAGCGCTTTCGATTTCAATTTTGACTTTGCTCTTGTCAAACGAAGTCAGCCCGTGCCAGACAGCCACAGCCGCCGCGATAACAAAAATCACGCTTAGAATCAATCCGATTTTCTTGGCTTTTTTGATTTGCTCTGGCGTTAATTTTATTTTAAAGTTTATTTTCTTTTTCTTTTTCAAAGGAACCCATTCTTTTTTTTCTGGTTTTTGCAAATCCTGGTCAAAATCAAAAAGCTCCGGCCGGCTTATCCTCTCTTCGAATTCCTCGCCCGGCTTATAAATTTTCTTTTGCAAATCCCCTAAGCTCATACTTAATATTCTAACACATTTATAAATTTTTTTGAATTAACTTTTTCGTCTAAGATATGCCTGATAAAATTTTCCGGTTCCTGTCCTTTATCTTTCAGCCTTAAATCATAGCCAAGATATTCTAACAGCTTGATTTCAAATGCTTTTGTAAGCAAATCATAAGACACAGATCTTTGATTAAGTTTTGAAAAACTGTCAAAAAGCAGCTGCCAGATTTTTGTATCTTTTTCAGGGCCTGCGATTAATTTATCTATTAGTTCTAAAAAATAATAAGCGCAGGCCAAGGATTTTAAGTTTCTGCGCAGATTAGAAAAATTCTCTATGGTTTCCGCATTTGTGATAATATCCAAGTTTTTGCCTTGAGCAATCATCAAATAGCTTAAAACAAAAAGCTCAAGATGCCCCTTGAGCTTGGCAGAAGATTTTTTTATGGCTTTGGCTTTAACCAGTATTTTTCCAAAATCTTTGGCATAAATAGTTAAAAGCCGGTCCGCGTCTTTTAAGTCTTTTTTTTTGATAATGATGCCGAGAGTTTTATAAACCATCTTTTCAAATCCTTTTAATCCCCAGCCAAATCTTTTGCTGGCCAATCGTAATTTCCTTTTCCACCAAGAATCTTTCTTTTTTCTTTTGTCCTGCTTCCATTTTTTCAGCTCTTGCCTGTTCTTTGATTTCTTTCTGCCATTTATCAATGATTTTATGGCCTTGTACAGAGGTTGAATAACGGATATAAATCTTATGCTGCGGTTTTAATTTTGCGTCTTTTCTGGCCCCCTGTATCTGGCGGATTAAATCGCGGATTGCCCCTTCTTCTTTTAAGACAGAGGTGATTTTTAGATCCAGCTCTATATCAGAAGAAAGTTTGGAATTTATTTTTACTTCCTTAACATTCAATTCTTCGGCTACCAAGCTTATCATTGCCTTGTTGAAATTTTTCAATTTAATTTCAGCTTTGGCCAGAGGCTGCCGCACCTTAATGCCGTTTTGCGCTCTTTGAGCCAAGCCAGAAGCAGTCAGCTGCCGAACCTGCGCCATTTGCTGATTCAAAGTTTTGCTAACAGCTTTTTGATTGGGCTTGGGATAATCGCAAAGATGAACGCTTAAAGGCAGTTTGCCAGAGGACCTTTGGGCTAAATTCAAATAAATTTCTTCAGCGATAAAAGGCGTAAACGGCGCCATTAATTTGCATAAATTAAATAGCACATAGCCATAGACGCTGGCTGCTTGCTTTTTATCTGCATCCAGCTGTTGTTTTTGAAAACGGGCCCTGGAGCGGCGCACATACCAATTGGATAAATCATCTATAAAGCTGTCGAACAACCGGCAAGCTTTTACCAGTTCGTAATCGTTTAAATATTGCACTAATTCGTCGTTTAATTGATTAAACAAAGATAAGATCCATCTATCGAGCAGAACTTTAGTTTTAGGCAAACGATTAAAATTAATCTTAAAATCTTTCGGCAGATAGCTGTCAAAAAAGATATAAGTATTGTAAAGAGTGGAAATTACCCGGCGCCAAACTTCCTCGATCGCCTTTTCCGATACCTTGTAATCCTCGCCCATGGGAGTTGAGGCAAGCATAAAATACCTTAGAGCGTCAGCCCCGTATTTTGAAAAAACGATTTGGGGGTCTATGTAATTGCCCAGTTTTTTGGAAAGCTTTTTTCCTTGCGGATCTAAAATCAGGCCATTGACCACTACATTTCTGAAAGCTGGCTGGTTTTTGCCCAGACCGATGTCTTTTAAGGTTAGGGCTGCGGCAAGCACATGCAAAGTATAAAACCAGCCGCGGGTCTGATCTATGCCTTCAGAAATAAAATTAGCCGGGAAAGTCTCTTCGACAAAATCCTTGTTTTCAAAAGGATAATGCCATTGGCTATATGGCATAGAACCGGACTCAAACCAGCAGTCAAAAACATCTATAATTCTTTCCATCAGTCCGCCGCAGTCGCATTTAAGCTTTATTTCATCAATATAGGGTTTATGCAAATCAACAAACCGGTCCAGCATTTTAAAAGGCATAGCATGATCAAAATACGGCAGATAAATGCTTTTTTCTATATCAACGCCAGCTAAATATCCTTTCAACATCCACAAAGGATGGCCGTGGGAAATCACCAGTATTTTTTTGCCTTTGTGTTTTTCATTTATGGCTTTAACGAATTTTTCCATTCTTCTGCGCGCGTCTTTCAATGTTTCAACGCCGGGTATTTTTTTTGAAATCCATTCGCTTTTATCGCGAAACAAATCACCCAAGGCAGAAGTTGGCAAACCATCGTATTTGCCTGATTGATACTCTTTTAAATTATTATCAATAATAACAGGAGTATTTAATTTGGCTGCCAAAATTTCAGCTGTTTGCCTGGCCCGCAAATTAGGCGAGCTGTAAATAAGATCTATTTTTTCTTGCTTTAACTTTTTAGCCAAAGCTAAAACGTCTTTTTTGCCTTTTGCGCTTAAAGGGCATTTCTTGCTTGTGATTTTACAATCATTAATGCTTAATAGATTGTTTTTTGCTTGAGCGTGGCGGGTTAAATATAAAATATTGTAAAGGCCGGTTTTTTCTGCGATTTGTATCCGGTCGGAAATTACTTTGATTTTATTGCATTTTGAACACTGCCAGATCGGAATCGGCGCGCCCCAAAAACGCGATCTGGAAATAGACCAATCTTTAACGCCTTCCAGCCACTTGCCAAAACGGCCGTATTTTAAATGATTCGGCACCCAATGAATTGACCGATTATTTTTGATAAGCTGGTCTTTGAATTTGGTTACTGCCACATACCAGCTATCCAGCGCGTAATAGAGAAGCGGAGATTCGCATCTCCAGCAAAAAGGATAAGCATGAGTTGTGCGCGCTGTCTTGTATAAGAGATTTTTTTGCTTTAAATCTTCAATGATTTTAGGATCAGCTTCTTTTACTTTCAAACCAGCCCAAGGTTTTACCTCGTCTGAAAAAGTCCCGTCTAAATTCACATTTAAAACTATGGGCAAATCGTTTTGTTTGCCTAGCTGCATATCTTCCTCTCCAAAAGCAGGCGCGATATGAACAATGCCAGTGCCGTCTTCCATAGACACAAAATCTCCGGCAATTACATAATGAGATTTCTTGTCTAATTTTCTGAAATTATAAAGCGGCTGATATTTTAGGCCTAATAAATCTTTGCCTTTGAGCTGTTTTAAGATCTGATATTCTTTACCCAATTCTGATAATCTTTGATTGGCTAAAATTAATATTTCGTCCCCTGCCTTAACTTCAGCATAATCCTGATCAGGATTTACTGCTAAAGCCACATTAGCAGGCAAAGTCCAAGGCGTAGTGGTCCAGACAAGAAAGTAAGTATTGTCATTGCGAGCATATTTATTTTTGTCATCCTGAGCGTTAGCGAAGGATCCCGTAGATTTGCCTCGGGATTCTTCACCCCGACTATCGTCGGGGTTCAGAATGACATCGGAAACAACTTTAAATTTGATATAAACTGATTCTTCTTCTATGTCTCTATATCCCAAATTAACTTCAAAATTAGATAAAGCAGTGCCGCAGCGCGGGCAATAAGGCGTTACTCTGTATCCTTTATAAACCAAGCCCTGATCCCAAAGTTTAGAAAAAACCCACCAGACAGATTCAATATAATCATTGTCTAAAGTGGCATACGCATTGTCATAATCAGCCCAGCGGCCTACTTTTTCCAAAGTATTTTGAAAATCCTTGACACAGCGGAAAACCGAAGAGCGGCAAGCGCTATTAAACCTGACAATATCTTTTTCAATGTCTTTTTTGTCTTTAATGCCTAATTCTTTTTCCACTAAATTTTCCACAGGCAAACCATGGCAATCCCATCCTACTCGTCTGGGCACCTGATATCCGCGCATTGCCTGATAGCGCAGAATTGTATCTTTGATAGCAGTGGGCAGAATATGGCCATAATGAGGCTTGCCTGTGGCAAAAGGCGGGCCGTCATAAAACGAAAAAACAGGCCTGCCTTTGCGCTGCTCAATAGATTTGGCAAAAATTTTATTAGTTTGCCAAAATTTCAAAATCTTTTTCTCTTTTTTTGCTAAATCAACCATGTTTTAATATTAACCAAGAAGTCTATTAAAGTCAAAATAAAAAAGGCGGCCTTTATAGGTCGCCTTTAGAAAATTGTTATTGTTGATTTTACTGGTTGCGCGGAATGCGCAAGGGAATTTTTCTTTCCTGCTTACAATCACATCCGTCCTGCGCTTCTACCCGGCCGCCATATTTAGTAAAATTAATCATCCCAGTGACCAATACTTCCCACGGCGCTGTTAAAACTGGTCCAGCGTAAACATTAATCATATATCCGCCGTCATCGCCCCAAATTGGGACAGGAAGCAAGAAGCTAACTTCTATATCGCCTCTGTTAGGAGGCAAAATCACAAATTGTTCTGCGCCGCCAAAAGCCATAAAATTTGGATATGACGGCCCTGCTATCACGCACCAAACCTTTATAGTCTGCCATTCGGTAAGTTGATTCATTAATCGGGCGTGATATTTCAATGTTTCTCCGGCTTTAATAGAAGTCGTGTAAGGATACACCTCCATCTTCAAGGGAATTTTATCTAACAGCATCTCAATTCTTTTATCATCTGTCCTGTGGAGAGTGATTATGTCGGCTGAATACATATCTTTGGCGTTTTTATAATACTCGTAATAATACTCATCATACTTGTTAGCGCCAACGATGTATTCGCCAGTGGATAAATCTGAAAATACGAACTGCCCATCATTATTACTGCTTGCAGATTGCACCCACTCCCACCACTGATAGCCGTATTCATCTTCTTTACTGACATAAAGATCAACCCAGCCTTCATTGATCGGCTTCAGCGTTTTATCGTCCAGCAAATTGCCAGAGATAGTACTTGCCCGGCAGGTTGCGGCGATCATGACCATCACGATCGCAAAACCAATCAATCCCCAGAACATACTTCTTACTTTTTCCATCTTTTCCTCCTTCCAAAAAGGTTAATAAAAAAAAGAACAAAAAAGTCATCATTTTGATGACTCTTGTATTATACACCTTTTCCTTTTTTTGTCAATATCTTTGGCTTTTACATTTTTTCAGGAGCGTTTAGGCCTATTATGTCTAAAATACTTTTTAAAATAATCTGAACAGCCTTAAGCAAAGCCAGCCGCGCTTGATCTAAATTTTTGTCTTCATTGCCCAGCACCCGGCATTGCTCGTAAAAATTATGGAAAGAATTAGCCAATTCCATCGCATAATGCGGCAATCTCTGTATCTGATAATCCTCTGCTGTATCTTCTATTATCTCTGGCAGCTTAATTAATTGTTTTATTAAATTTAATTCAGCGGGATGAGATAATAAATTTATTTTTTTATCAGAAAATGATATTTCTGTTTTTTTAAAAATACTGTTTATTCTGGCATAAGCGTATTGCACATAAAAAACTGGGTTTTTCTGCGACTGCTCTTTGGCCAGCTCCAAATCAAATTCCATTTGGCTGTCCAAAGATTTCTGCAGATAAAAAAACCGGGCAGCATCAAGGCCAATTTCGTCTATCAAAGACTCTAAAGTAATAATCTGGCCTCTGCGCTTGGACATTTTTCCCTGTTTTATTCTGACAATCTGAGTAATCAAAATATCCAACTTATCTTCATAGCCCAGCATTTTACACACTGCCTGCATTTTTCGTACATGACCTTGATGATCTGCGCCCCAGATATTTATCAACTTATCATAACCCCGCTCAAATTTATCTTTATGATAAGCAATATCTGCCAAAAGATAAGAAGGCTGGCCATCTTCTCTGATAATCACCCAATCCTGCAAGTCTCCGAACTGCGTTGTTTTTAACCAGACCGCCCCGTCTTTTTCATAAGTCAGATCTTTTTTCTTTAATTGCTCAAATATCTCTGTGATCTTATTCTTTTCATAAAGCTCTTTTTGCTCTGAATAATATTTATCAAATTTTATCTTTAATTTCTTGGCGATAAATTCTTCTATATCTTTCTGCACCTGCTGCGCCAGCAAACACCCTGTTTCATCATCTTGTTCTGCTTCAACAAGCCTATCTTTTAAATCTAAAATTTTTTTCTCTAAATAGGAAGTTTTATAACTCTGGCCTTTGCCCAAAGCAGTCTTACCCAGCTCAATAATCTGCTTAGAATTCTTCGCATCATTTATATAATATTCTTTTTCTGTTTTATATCCTGCTTTATTTAAAACATTGGCCAGCGCATCGCCGAAAAAAGACCCCCTGCCATTGCCAATATGCAGCTGGCCAGTCGGGTTTGCGGAAATAAACTCCACTAAAACTTTTTGCTTTTTATCAGGCAGCTGCACAAAACTTTCTTTTTTTTCTAAAATTTCTTTTACCTGTTGCTGTAAAAACTCTTTTGATAAATAAAAATTGATAAAACCGGGTTTAGCAATCTCTATTTTTTCTATAAAACTCTGCCCTGAGCCTGTCGAAGGGTCAGCTTTTAAATCTGAAACCAAAGCTTCCGCAATCTCCAAAGGCGGTTTTTTAGCCAGCTTAGATAAAATCAAAGCAATATTAGCAGAATAATCCCCAAACTCCTTATTTTCCGGCTGTTCCACGCTGAATTTAGGCGTCTCAAACTCTGTCAGTTTTTTTTCTGCCTGCGCTTGTTTGACAGCTTTTATTATTATCTGTTTTATTTTTTCTCTAATTGCTATTGACATCAATTTGTGCAATATGCTATATTATAAATATAATCACGACGGAAAAGCACTTCTTTGGGTTTTGTCCCTTGCGGTGCTTTTTCATTTTTTATAAGCTAATTTCTGCTTTAGATTATTCATAAATGCTATTTTTTCTTTAGCTGCCCTTGTTAAAAGAATTGAACATTTTTCTCTATTCGGGCTTATAACTATTTTTAGTTTTTGCTTGTCATTTAAATATTTAACTAAACAATAAAAATCGCCGTCACTCGTCACAATGACGGCTTTTTTGTAGTCATTGTAACCAACCATTGCCTGTAAAACCAATTCTGCATCAACATTACCCTTTGGTTTGCCTTGCTTCGGTTTCAATACTGGTTTAAAAATCAAAACATAACCCGATTCTTGCAAGGATTTATACAAATCCTGGTTTTCTGGTAGATAACCGATAAAAAGATATGCTTTTTTAACGCTGTATTTATCTTTCAAATAAATTCTGAATCGCCGCCAATCCAATTTCCAACCAAGCTCCTTAATGCCCAAATTTACATTTTGGCTATCTATAAAAGCGTAATTATTTTCTGACTTAAACATATACCCTCATCATATCCCAAATCAGTATTTTTCTCAATGAAAAAAGCCAAATAAAAAAGGCCTCTATAATCATAGAAGCCTTTAGAGTGATTGTTAGGGCCTCATTGAAATTTTTTCTTGGATCCGTTCTATGTGTTTTTCTATTTCCTTTCGTTTTTTTACAAGTGCTTTTATTTTTTCGCCTATTACATATTCATCATTCTTTAATTTCTGAATTTCTTTATCTATAAAAGATTGATCTTGAAAAAATAACTCTTGGTGTGCATAATCCTCCATTCTGCTCGAACCGGCAACCTCACCCTGTTCATAAGCATCTTTTCTTTCTCTACTTTTTCTAATTTGTTCATTGGTCATTATATCTTCAGCTTTTTTAATTTCTTTTGGTGTTGGTTCATATTTTTCAGGATTTGGCATAGGTTTTATCCTCCTTTTTGTTAGTTTTTTTTGCTTTTTATATTAAGCTAATTATATTTTATCTCCTCTGCCAACCAATGTCAAATTTTTAATTCAAGTATAAAATCGTGGCGTTAAGTATTGCGGCGAAGGTGGACCAAAGAAGATACGGGATAAATAGAAGGCCGGCTGGTTTGGAGATTTTGTAAAATTCAATCATAGTCCAAATAATGGCTAACCACAAAACTATAATCACAATCAAGCCAGCTAAAGGCGAATGAAAGCCGAAAAACGCCATTGACCAAGCTATGTTAAACAAAAATTGGACAGAAAAAACAGTAATGGCTTTTTTAATCGGTTTTTGTCCTTTTTTCTGCCAGACTAAAAACAAAGACACGCCCATCAAGAAAAACAAAATTCCCCAGACAGGAGCAAATAACCAGTTAGGCGGATTAAAAGAAGGCTTGTTTATCTGCAAATACCAAGTTTTAACAGACATAGCAGTAAACACAGCGCCGATAGAACCGACCAATTCGCACAGTATGACACAGAATATAAATTTAGCCGTATTTTTCATATAACTTTATTATATTCCAACAGAACGATTTACTCAATGATAAAAGAAAAAGCCATGTTTTATCATGGCTTATTGAATCTTTTTAAAAAATAGCTCAAAAATAAACTTCATCAAATTTTCCTTTTTCCTTTTTTATATAAAAACAAATCATCGAAAAAAAATGAGCAACTAATTTTTCCTTTATCTCTTTATTTATTCCATATAATCTCATTTTTTCTTCATATCGTGCTAACTGCTTTTTACAAGCCGTTTCAACAGGATCTATAATACATTTTCTTTTTGATAAATATTCAATCATTCTTTGCATAACTTCTTGCCTTGTTTTAATCAAACTACCATAACCCTTTCCTTCGGCTAATTTTAGCTCTTCTTGGGCATAATCAAGAATTTTCTCCAAACTATGTAATTTTCTTAAAGTTTTCTTGCACTTTTTCATCTTATCCTCCTTCAATTATTAATTGTCCAATGTACTAAGTATTATATTCTGCTTAATAATATTAATTGTCAACATATATAACTATAACTATTTTCTTAATGTTTTTTTAGTGATAGAGTTAAAATATGGCTACTTTAGCATTAAATCCCAGAGCTAAGTTTGATTATCAGATTTTAGAGACCTATGAAGCAGGCGTGGTTTTGGCTGGCTATGAAGTAAAATCTGTAAAAAAAGGGCATATCAGTTTAAGAGGCGCTTATGTGGTGATAAGAGACAACCAAGCCACTTTGCTTAATGCTCATATTTCAGCTTATCAGCCAAAGAATATGCCTTCGGATTACGACCCGACCAGAACCCGTAAACTGCTTTTGCACGCGAAGGAAATAAAAAGCTTGATTGGCAAGACTCATCAAAAAGGCTTGACTTTAGTAGCCATGCGGGTTTATACTAAGCATAATCGGATTAAGCTGGAAATAGGACTTGGTAAAGGCAAGAAAAAAATTGATAAAAGAGAGACTATTAATAAAAGAGAAGATGACAGAAGGATTGGCCGGGCAATGAGGGGAAAATTAGAATAGCCCGCCTTCACTCGCCTTAGGCGAGTTTCGACAGAAACTAAGTTTCTTTACAAAATTAGAAATTTTGAAGAAATTTACGGGGACGAAAGGCTTCGACAAAATGTTCATTCAAAGTAAGCAAGCTGAGCAGCAACTCAATAATCTGCTAATCTAATAAGTGCAAACTTATTTAATAAAGTAAAGAGCGCTGTAGCTTCGGCTTTCAGTGTTCCAGCTTTAGCAACTGTTTACGCTTAAAGCGTAAGCCATCCAGCTGACTGATGCTCAATAGGTCAAACTGGGTGTCATTTCATTGAGCTAGGCCAATCTTTCGTTTTGGGAGGAGCAACCAAAGTAAAACCAAAACAATATTCAAGTTATTTTGTTTGTTTTTTTTCTTGAAATATTATTTAAAACAAACTAAGCTTGTAGAATTATTTTGAATTGCTTTTTGCACGGGGTTTCGATACCCCCGTCTCCACCAATAATCAACCAATGAACAAAAACATCTTAATAATTATTATAATTGTCGTATTGGCAGGTATTGGAATTAGCTTGTTTTTTTTATTTACCTCAAAAACCACTGACAAGGACTCTGAAGAACCGGGCGTCTGTTATGAAATTTATGCTCCTGTTTGCGGTGTTGACGGAAAAACCTACAGCAATGATTGCTTTGCTCAAGATGCAAATGTTGCAATAGCCTATCAGGAAGAATGTGTTTCTGACCAAACCGCTAACTGGCAAATTTATCATAATTCAAAATACTTTTATACATTAAGATATCCCGAGAACTGGACCGTTGAAGAAATAAAATCCAATTACCCAACAACTGATATTGCGGTAGAATATATTAAATTTGAAAGCCCTGATAAAAATTATTCCCTGGTCTTCAGTATTAGAGAGAAAGGCAGCACAAATCCTTTTGTTGACAGAACCGGCATTGGTTCAGGAGATTTTGTTGACGGCCTTGTAATAAAAGTCGGCAATTATGAGACTCAAACAAGCAATCTGGTAGCTCAAGAAAAAATAAAAGAAGTTTTTTATGGTAAAAATGCAGGCTATTTTGAACTAGAAAATTTTGAGGGCTATGGAAGCTTTGGCGCAGGTATAAATGTTGATTATCAAAATCTTGATTTACAAAATGTACCAGAACTGCAAACTGCAAATCAAATTCTTTCAACATTTTCGTTTGTTAAGCAAGAATAAAAAACTAACCAATCAAAACTATATATAAACAAAATTATAATAGAAAACCTAGAGTTAATTATCAGATAAGAATAAGTCCAATCAGACTGATAGATCAAAATGGCCAGAATTTAGGCATTGTTGATTTAGAAAAAGCCTATGATCTGACCGAGCAAGCAGGTCTGGACTTAATAGAAATCGCGCCGCAGGCCAAACCGCCAGTTTGCCGAATAATGGATTTCGGCAAATATCTTTATCAGCAAAACCAAAAAGAAAGAGAGCAAAAACACAAACAAAAATACATTGAAGTCAAATCTGTCAGAATTAGCCCGCGCATTGGTTCACATGATCTAAAGTTTAAAGCCAAGCAGGCAGAAAAATTTTTAAATCAGGGCAATAAAGTCAGAATTGAAATACAGATGAAAGGCAGAGAAAAAGCTCATCAAGATTTGGCCTATGATAAATTAGAACAATTTATTGACCTGATTAAAACAGAAATTATCGTAGAACAAGAACCAAAAAGAGAGCCGCGCGGACTTGCCATGGTCATAGCCAAAGGCATACTCAAAAAATGAAACTTAAAACCAAAAAGTCAATTTCAAAAAGATTTAAAATTACAAGCCGAGGCAAAATAATGCATCGGCCTGTTCATCAAAATCACTTTAATGCCAAAGAAGGCGGCAGTCAGACTAGACGCAAACGTGGTTGTGAAAATTTAATGCCAGTGGATTCAAGAAAAATTAAAAAAGTTTTAAATATCACTTAATGTCATTCCGCATTTAATGCGGAATCCAGAGTGCTGGATTCCCGTTTTCGCGGGAATGACAATAAAATATTATCCAATATGCCTAGAGTTAAACGCGGCACCACTGCCCACAAAAGAAGAAAAAACTTGCTTAAGCATGCCAAAGGCTTTAAATGGGGACGCAAGTCAAAGTATAAACTAGCTAAAGACGCTTTACACCATGCCTGGTCACACGCTTATAAAGACCGCAAAAGAAAAAAGCGGGATTTTAGGCAACTTTGGAATATTAAAATAAACGCTGGCTGTCGAGCTGAAGACCTGACTTATAGTAAATTTATCGCCTTGCTTAAAAAAGCCAATATAGAACTGGATAGAAAAATTTTGGCCAATTTAGCTGAACATCATCCTGATATTTTCAAAAAGATTGTGGATAAAGTCAAAAGTTGACACAGCTTTTAATCAAAGCTAAAATTAGATTGCTTTAAACATATGCCTAGAGATAAAAACCAACCAGTTACTCATAAAGAACTTGAAAAATTGCTGGTCCAGCAAACAGCGGTTATTTTAAATGCTGTTGACAATAAAATGGAAAAAATGGAATTTAGGATTAATCAAAAAATCGAAAGCTTAACTAAGACGCTTGATCGTTTCTTGAAAAGAATGACTGACATGGAAGATGAATTCAAAATGATGAAAGCGGATATCAATCGGATGAAAAAAGTAATAAAAGAAAAATTAGGCGTAGAATTAAATTGATACTTAAGAAATAAATAAAAAACTCCCTCTTGTTATAGAAGGAGTTTTTTTATTTATTTTATCGCGTTTAGGATTTTTTGTTTGAGGCCTTGGGGGTCGAAGCCGGCAAATTGGTAAACTTCTGCGGGCGGACCGGATTTTAAGAAACGGTTGATGCCGATAACGCGCTTATTATAATCAGCAGGCAGAATAAAGGGATTTAGAAATCCGGGCCAGCCGTTATGGATGGTGGCAATTCTGGTCCTATCTTCGTCAGATAAAATTGAGTTAGCTTTGGCTGGGTCATTTTGTCTTAATTCTTCAAAAAGCTCGGGCGATGTCACAGCGATCAGTTTGACATCAAATTCGTTTTCAAGCTCAGGCAATATCTCCAAGGCATTGGCCATAACCTGCCCTCCGCAAATAGCCAAAGCTTTTTTTGGCTTGTTATTTTCTGAATAATTTTTAAATACATAAGCGCCGTTGCAGGCTTCACGTGCCGGCGGAACACCATTGCCTCTTTTAAATACCGGCGTATTAGGCCGCATTACTGACAAGGCAATTGGCTCGCCTTTATCCATGGCGTAAAAAAGCATTTCAATGGTTTCATTAGCGTCTAAAGGCTTGTAAACTTTTATGCCTGGATAAGCATTGAAAAGCGACATCCAGAAAAGTCCGTGATGAGTCGGTCCGTCTTCGCCTGTTTCCGGGCCGTCGTGCGCTGCCAGCATAATAAAGAAACCCTTGAATTTGGGATTAGTATGATTAGTAATTAAAGCCATGCGCACAGGATTGGCCATAATAGAAGTAAAGACTCCGTAAGTGGAAAAAACGCTCATAGCCTGAAAATTGCCCGGTAAAATATCCTGGGTCAAAGCAGTTGACATCATAGCCATATTCTGCTCGGCAATGCCAAAGCGGATACCGCGGCCCAAAGGATTTTCTTTGTTGATCACTCCATAAATATTTTCCGCAGCGCCGGTTAAAATGGATTTGGCCAGATCGCCGGAACCTAAATAGAAAAAAGCAGTCTGGGTCATCAGCCACTTAAAGAAAGCTTCAGTGGCTTTGCGGGTAGCGATCGGCTTTCCTTCTTCAAAGACTAACTCTGCTGGCAGATTTTCAGGCCGCTTTATAACATGATAATCCTGTAAATTACGGCCAGCTAAAGCAGTTTTTATTTTTTCTAAAAGCTGATTTTCTTCTTTTTGGTTTTGAGCGTCAACCTGCAGACGGCTGACAAAATAATCCACATCTTCTTCTTTTAAGTAAGTTAAAACTTTTTCTATGTCTTTAACCTGCTCGCCTTCTTTGCCCGGCACTGAAAAACCCAGATCTTTTTGCACTTGCACATATTCCTCATGAGGCAGGGGCGTGCCATGCGAATCAGCTGTGCCGGTCAGCTTTCCATAATCTTTTCCTTTGATAGTATGGCAAATTACCACTGTGGCCCGGCCATTGTTAAAACCTTTGGCTGCTTTTTGATAAGCGTAAGCCAGCTCTACTATATTATGTCCGTCAACTTCAATAATATTGAAGCCCGAACTAAACCAATAATTAAGATAAGGCGAGCTGATAACATCTGTAATCGGGCCGTCAATGCCAAAACCGTTGAAATCCAAAGTTACAATAATATTATCCATGCCCAATGACTGGATTGAATTTCTGGCTTCATAGCTCATACCCTCTTCTGTTTCCGCGTCCCCGGCGATCACATAAACTTTTAAATTATCCAAGCCATTGGATTTAAGCAAAGTAGCCAGGCCCAAAGCTGAAGAAAAACCATGGCCTGAGGAGCCAGTGGAAATATCTGACAGAGGATAATTAGCTTCTACATGCCCGGTCGGGCCGTCGCAGTGCCGAAAGCGGGCCAAGCCGCAGGGATAATGGGCTTCTACTTGAGAAATATCAAATTGCTGGCCTTTGCGCTTTAAGCATTCGTAAATCAAAGCTAAAGTAGAATGAAAAAGCGGAGTGCAATGGCCAGCTGACCAGACAATGCGGTCCCGAGCTGGATGATTGGGCTTTAAAGGATCAAAAGCCAGCACGCCTGACAAAAGCAAAGCTAAAACCTGCTCAACCTTGGAAGAAGAGCCGCCTGGATGGCCGGACTTGATGCTGTCTATAGCAGCAAAAGCCAAACCGCGCAGCACTTTGGCCAAACGAGTTGTCTTTTTTACATCAATGCCTTCAAACGGCTCTAAGCACAGGCCTTTAAGATTTAAATAAACGCCGCCTTCAGTCACATACTGAAATCTTTTTGGCTTTTTTTTCTTCAAGAGAGCCAAACTCTCGTCGTTTAAAATATTATAATAAATTTTCTTAGGCATATTTTTTTTATTAATTTTTTATTATTGACTTTTAGAAGGACATTTAAAAGTTTTACCATCGCAGTAACCAGTATTGGCTGGATTGGAATTTGTTTTATCACTAGTTCCATCGCTAGCAATACAACAAAAACTTCCTGCTGAGGCTAATTTTACAAATACACAGTAATTATCGTCATTGGCAAAAAAAGTTGGTTCAACGCCTACTATTTTCTTTATACTATTACAAGAAGCACGAATTTCATCGCTTGCATTACATAACAATCCACTATATTTCATATTTTTATCGTAGTACATTTCAGCCATCATTCTAATCGATCTCATGTTATATTCAATTTCTCGATCTTTATTTATTGCATCAATTTCTGCTTCTTTTTCCGGTGAAACCTTAGGACAACTTGGGCATCGGGAATAAATTGCGTTTTTTATTTCAGAATCATTCATTACTTTTTCTAATGCGGTGCTCATAGCATCATCAAAGATTTCTTTCTGACTGCCTTTAATAGCTTCTTTTTCAGAATCGCTTCTTTTAGAGACAATATCAACTGTAACTTGGCAAGCGCAATGATTACATTCGTTTTCTATCGCATCACACACAAGCTTATTTTCTGTCCTAAGCGCCATATATATCAAACAATTAAGCTGATTTGCCTCTGAAAATTCTTCTTTGCAGATTTTAATTGCCTCACTGGCTTCCAATGGACAATTTTTTTCTAATATTTTTTTTATTTCGACATTAGCTAAAATCTGGCTACTGATTTCGCCATAAGATCTATTAAAATCGCCAGTGATTGATTTTTTTTCTGCCTCGTTTTTTTGCGCTAAATAATCAATAATAAATTTACAGTAACATTTATTAAAATTTGACCCAATAGCGTCGCAAATGGTTTTTTCATTATTTTTTATTGCTTCAACAAAATAGCAAAGCTCTTGCGCCTCTGCGGTATATGTGGTATTGCCTTGAACTGTTTCTTCTTTTGTATTTTTACAATCACTAATGATTTTATTTACATCAACTTTAGGCTGGGTCTTGGTTTCAGATGGTGTTACTTGATTATTATTTGATTGAGGCGATGTTTGTATTGCTTGTTTTTTTTGTATAAATAAAAAATAACCTCCTACTCCTAATCCACAAATTAATACAATAGCTAATATAGTAATTACAATCTTTAAAAAATTCTTCTGGGGTTTAATATCTGAAATAATACCTACTTCTGGCTTAGCATTATTAATACTTGAAGAATTAATGCTAATATTCAAAGAATTAAAACTATCATTAATATCATTTTCTGACCAACCAGCTTCAAGTAAATCTTGCCTTATCTGTTGATCATCTATTACTAATGCTCTGCACTTTTTAATATAATCTATTAATTGTTGATTCATAATTTTATTCTTTCTTTTATATTCTACCATATTTTAATAATTTAAGCTAAAATAATTTTGATTTTTTGGAATAAATACCCTATAATCATAAAAACTATGCTAACTCATATAGATTTAAAAAAAGGAGTGCGGATTATTTTAGAAGGACAGCCCTGCGAGGTGCTGGAAACAAGCCTGATGAAAAAAGCCCAGCGCCGGCTTATTGTTCAGGCAAAAATCAAAAACCTTATTACCAATAATGTCTTGTCCCGGAATTTTCATCAAGGCGATGTTTTTGCAGAGCCTGATTTAACCAACTTAGAAGCCAAATTTATTTATAATCATCGGGGCAAATTTGTCTTTTGTTTGATAAAAAATCCGGCCCAAAGATATGAGCTGGAAGAAAATAAAATCGGCTCTGTGGCCAAATTCTTAAAGACCAATCAGCCAGTCAAGTTGATTATCTTTGATGAAAAAATTATCAATATTGATATGCCGATAAAAATCCAGCTGAAAGTAACAGAAGCGCCGCCCGGCATTAAAGGAGACTCTGCCCAATCTGGCACAAAGCCGGTGACTTTGGAAACCGGAGCAATTGTCAATGTTCCGCTTTTTGTAAATCAAAATGATATTTTGGAAATAAACACAGAAAACGGCCAGTATGTCAGGCGCGTCCAATAAATGATATAATTATTTTATGATTTCTAATTTGATTGATATTTTAGCTAATTTTGTGATTCAAACTATTGATGCCATTGGCTATACTGGCATTTTTATTTTGATGGCCTTGGAAAGCTGCGGCATACCCATCCCCTCGGAAGTGATTATGCCTTTTTCAGGATTTTTAGTCGCCCAGGCAAAACTAAATTTCTGGCTGGTGGCTTTTTTAGGCGCTTTGGGAAATTTAGCCGGCTCTGTTTTGGCTTACTATATAGGACTTAAAGGCGGCCGGCCTTTGATTGAAAAATACGGCAAATATTTTTTAATTTCAGAGCATGATTTAAATATCGCTGACAAGTGGTTTAAGAATTACGGGCCTTTGACTGCTTTTTTCGGACGTCTTTTGCCTGTTATCAGAACCTATATTTCTTTTCCAGCTGGCATTGCTAAAATGGATTTAAAGAAATTTTCTTTTTATACTTTTTTAGGCGCTTTGCTCTGGTGTATTTTATTCAGCTGGCTGGGAGTAAAATTAGGCCAGCACTGGGATTTTGTCAGAGAAAAACTGCACAGCTTTGATTTAGCAATTATGCTTCTGATTATATTAGCTATTGCCTTATATATCTGGCGGCATTTAAACCATCTGAAGCAAGATGATGCAAGATAAAGTTTTTTATATCTCCGCGATTAAAAGATCCAAGGCCAGTTGCTGGTCAAGCTGGCCTGATTTAATGGCAATGTCTATGTCTAAAAGACGGTGATAAAGATTTTTAAGCTGCTGCAAAGAAAAATTGCGCAGCTGGCTAAAACTTTTTTTAATCACAAAAGGATGCAAGCCAGTTGCCTTGGCTAGATTATAATAAGCAATGCCTTTTTGCTCTAAATCTTTGAGCTTTAATAAGTTGCGCAGCTGATAAATAAGCATAGTAAATAAATATATCTGGTTTTCGCCCTGATTTAAATGCCGATGCAATAAGCGCAGGGCTTTTTTTTTGTCGCGCTGAGCTAAAGCATCGATCGTATCAAAAATATTAATTTCAATTTTACCCTTGACCAAAAGATCAATGTTTTGGCTGGTAATTTTTTTATCATAAGCCAGCAATTTATTAATTTCATTTTTTAATTGCCACAAATCGCTGCCCACAAAAAAAATCAATTTATCTAATGCTAATTTATCTATCTGGCCTTGTTGATTTAAAATTTCTTTTTTGATCCAATTATCTAAATTTGCGCCAGTTAAAAGCTCGAAATTTTGCGCTATTGTTGGTTTTTGGCTTAAAAATTTAAACAGCTTGGTTCTTTTGTCAGGCTGGTCTGTCTGATAAAAAACCAGTATGATCTCTTGCGAGTTTTGCAGTTTATTTTCTTTTAAATAATCTAATAATATTTCTTCAAAAATATTATCCAGGATAATTAATTTTTTTTCTGAGAACATAGATACTGATTCTATTTTTAATTTTAGTTTATTAAAATCTAATTCTGAAAACCAAACTAAATCCAAACCAGCTTGATTGGCTTTTTTATATTGATCTATAATCTCGGTTAATTTCTGGTGCGACCTGAAAGTATCAGGCCCATAAAGAAAGATTAGCATATTAATTCCATGTTATTTTTTGGCCTGGCTCTATAATTTCTATCCAAATCTGGCCCGGAACAAATTTAATTTCCTGTCCGTTTTTATCATAGAAAAAAAGCTTGCTAGCTTGATTCTGCTTGTCTTTTTGCCAAGCGCATTCTACAACCTTGCCATTTTGATAGATTTGGCAGCTGCCCTGCCCCTCGACATCAACGTCATTGTAATAAGGCCCTTCTATCTGCCGAGAAGCAGCCCGCATAATAACAATGTTTTTTGCTTCAACTTGCTTGTCTGAAAGCTTGTCCACTTCAGGCTGGCCAGCTCTAAAGCGCAGATAAGTATTGGTTTCTGGCTGATATTTATACCTGACATTGCAGGGATAAGGATAATTAATCAGCAAATTTTTAGATTCAGCGCCAATTGTCTGCTGTGAATCAACCTGAAAATGAGGATAGCCCTCGAATTTGCCGTCTAGCCTAAAGCTTAATTGGCCAGCTGCTTTATCCAGCCGCTCTATAGAAGTAAAGCCATTATGAGGCATAGGCACATTGTTTTTTCTATAAAAAGCGTCATAAGGATTGGGCAAGCCGTCAATATTGTCCATTATCTTAGCATTAAGCTTGTCTAAAGCAAAATGAGAACCGCCCCAATGGGCAAATATCGCATCAAGGCCCATGGCCAGCGGGATAAAGTCATGGCGAGCGCTGCGCACAGAACCAATTTCCTGAGGCTGGCCGCAAACATAAACAGCCATCAGCCGAGTCATAGTATTTGTAATAACCGGCATCTCAATAACCAAATCCGCGTCAGTCAGCCCTGATAAAGGCCGGGCTGCTGAATCTTCGGAGAGCATTACTGCTATTGGCCGATGATTGTAATTTTGGCAAGGCAAGCCGCTTATAGGGCTTTTTTTTGTTTGATCTGATTCTGCTGCTGGCAATTCGCTGACTTTGGGCTCTTTTGAAGAAATATTTTCTATTTCAATGTTTTTTGCCGGTATTTTTTTAAAAATAAAAAAAAGCCCTAAGGCCAAAATTATCAAAACTACAATAACAGCAAGAGAAATTATCAGCTTGCGACTTGTCATGTGATATTATTAAAATATTTTATAAATAATTTTCCTTCAAAATCTTCTGAACCTTTTCCACTATTTCATCAGGCGTAAAATGGGCTTTTATCATATAGTCGCTAGCGCCCAGCTTTAACCCTTTTTCTACTTCTTCTTTCTGGCCTAGATTGCTGAGAATAATTACCGGAATATTGGCAATAGCTGGATTTTCTTTCATCTTTTTCAAAACATCAAAACCGTCTATGCCCGGCAGAATCAAATCAAGCAAAACTAATTTTGGCATTGTTTCCTCCATTTTTTGCAAAGCTTCTGCGCCGTCGGCTGCTGTGACAGTGCTTAAGCCTTCTCCTTCTAGTTTTCTTACTAAAAGCTCGCGCAAAAATTTATCATCCTCAACGACTAAAATTTTTACCTTATTATTGTCATCTGTGGCCATAAGTGTTTAAATCTAAGATTTTGGACAGAGGAATAAAATTTCCGCTTATCCTTGTCTTAAAATATTAAGGATTAATTTGTTTTTTTACTTTCTCAACTACTTCTTGAGGGTCAAATTCAGCTTTAATCAGCCAGTCCTTGGCGCCCAGCTCTTTAGCTCTGGCCAATTCCACGGGCTGGCCTGAATTAGAAATCACAATAATCGGAATTTTAGACAAATTATCATCTTTTTTTATTTCTTCCATCACTTCAAAACCGCCCATTTTAGGCATAATAATATCCAGCAGTATCAAATCTATTTTTATTTGCTTAAGCTTATTCAGCCCCTCTTCTCCGTCTTTTGCTATCTCTACTTCATAGCCTTCCTGGACTAATTTTTTATTAAGAAGGTTTAATAACACTTCTTCGTCTTCTATGATTATTACTTTAGCCATAGTTTTTTATGTTATGTTATTTATTTTTGCTTAATTTTTTTATAGGCAAAGTCAGCCAAAATGTCGTTCCTTTGTTTTCCTCTGACTCAAACCAGACTCTGCCGCCATGTTTTTCAATGACGCTCTTGCAGATAAAAAGACCCATGCCAGTTCCCTCTATCCCTGTCTTTTGAGCATTAATTGCCCTGAAATATTTTTCAAAAACTCTTTGCTGCTGCTGCAGCGGAATACCAATGCCAGTATCTTTAACCATCAGCTCAATATTTATTGTATCACTTTTAATTCCAATTGTCACCTGTCCGTTTTGGGGAGTATATTTAATAGCGTTTTCAATAAAGTTTTGAATCGTTAATTCAATTTTTTCTTTATCCGCTTCAATATCAGGCACAGGTTCTTTGGACTTTTTATATTCTAAGATTATATTCTTTTTTTTCGCTAAGGGATTTAAAGAAGAAATCACCTTGTTAATTAATTCTTCCACATTAAATAAACTCATATCGTAAATAAAACGGCCTTCTTCAATCCTGGCTACATTTAAAAGATCATTAACCAGCTCTATCATTCTTTCATTGCTCTGGTATCCTCCCTCTAAAAGTTCTGCCTGCTCTTTTTGCAGCGGGCCAGTATCGCCGTCTAAAACCATTCTTAAAGTCCATTTAATAGCTGACAGAGGAGTTCTTAGCTGATGCGCGGCAATAGAAACAAATTCAGTTTTCAAATGCTCTACTTCTTTCTCTCTGGTAATATCATGTAAAATTATCATTAAACCGATTTTTTGTCCATCCTTGGCAACAACAGGACTGGTTAAAACATCATAATACCTGACCAAGGGATCGCCAATAATTAATTCGTATTTTTGCCCGGTCCACTCAATTTTTCTGCCCAATATATTATATAAGCTATCAACATAAGGCGCGCTGATCAAATCCTCAAGCTTCTTGCCCGCAATATTGCCGATTTTCAAGCCTAAGGCGCTTTTTGCTTCTGCGTTAATTGAAACTATCCTGCTTTCTTTATCCAAAAAAATCAAGCCGTCAGTTAAATTAGCCACTACTGCTTCTACTTTATCTCTTTCATTTGATAATTCACCGGTTCTTTGCCTTAAGGCATTTTCAACCTGACGCAAAATCCGGGAAGTCAGCCCAAAATAGGCAGCTACTCCCGCAATAGCAGCTACAATAGCAAAAAAGGTATAAAAAACCGCTATTTTATTTTCAAAGATTTTCGGCGCGATATCTTCTTCATAAAGATGAATATGCGCAATAAGCCGGTAATACTCTAACAAGACAATAGTGCCAGCAAATAAAATTATATGAAAACCTGTAATAACAACGCCAAAAGGACTAAACAAAATTGCTGATATCACCAATGGGAAAAAGAGCAAGACAATGCCCGGTCCTTCAAGACTGCCAGTAGCATAAAACATCCAAGTTGAAAAAACCAAATCACCAGCCACCTGAAAAAAAGACAGCCATTTTAGGCTTTTTACGGTTAATTCTTTTTCTCTTTTTAATCTAAAATAAAAAGCAAGATTATAAAGAACCGCCAGGCCAGTTCCCAGCCATTGGGTAATAGGCCTGTTTTCAGCCCGAAAAGCGTACAAATTCATCACTCTGGTAAAAAACATCAAAGAAAGACCGTATGCTAAATAAATCACTAGATAAAACCAGCGCGCTTTAATAACAGCGCGGTGAAGCGAAATCAATCTGTTTTTTTCATGCAGAATTTCTTCTGAAGTTGCCTGATATTTTTTTTTCTTTTTACGGCCCTCCATAAATCTTCTTTTATTATACAACACTTTATTCTGGCAATCTATTGATCAGACTGTTAAAATCCAATTTTTTAAATAGTTCGATTATTTCCTCTTTGTTAAATTTTTGCCAGTTGCATTTTTCCAAATCAAATTCAACAGGCACATCTTTTCTGATAGCGGCCAGATACTGGCTTAAAAATGCCTGTTCTTTATATTCCAGCAATCTGGCTCTAATTTTTGGATTTAAGTCAGCGCTTTCTATTTCTTTATAAATTTTTCCTAAACTGCCGAATCTTTGTAATAAATCAACAGCTGTTTTTTGGCCAATGCCTTTAACGCCCGGAATATTATCCGAAGGATCGCCTCTTAAGGCCTTGAAATCAACCATCTGATTCGGCTCAAGGCAATAACGCTGATAAACCGCTTTCTTGTCGTAAATTTTTGCCTCTTTAATCCCGCCTTTTAAAAAATAAACTTTGGTTTTTTTAGAAACAAGCTGCAGGGTGTCTAAATCGCCGGTAATAATAATATTTACTGTATCTTTAGTTTTTTTCTCTGACTGAGCGACCAAGGTGCCGATTAAATCATCTGCTTCATAGCCCTGTTTTTGATAAATAGGAATCTGAAAAGCGCTGACTGCTTCTTTGACTAAATCTATCTGGTCATAAAATTCCTGAGCTGGCTTTTTTCTTTTAGCTTTATAATCCTTGAACTTTTCATCTCTAAAAGTCGGGCCGCCCAAATCAAAAGTAGCAGCTATATAATCCGGTTTTAATTCTCTTAAAATTTTTATCAGAACAGCAGCAAAGCCATAAACCGCGTTTACTACTTGCCCCTTTTTTGTCTTTAAAGGCGGCAAAGCATGGTAGCTGCGATGCATCAGGGCATTACTGTCAAGTATAACAAATGTTTTCATAGGTTCTTAAAAATTATTTTTCTTTTGTCTTTATCCAGATATTTAAAATTAATCCAAATAGCATCTTGAGGCAGAATCTTTTTTAATTTTTCAGCCCATTCTATTATTATGATAGTTTTCCGCGATTTAAAAAGTTCCTTTAAATCTAAAGCTGATGACAATTGCTTTGAGCTTAACCGATAACAATCTATGTGATAAAAAAAATATTGTTTCTGCTTAAGAAAAAAACTGAATTTTTTTAAGAGGACAAAAGTCGGGCTAGTGATCTTCTCTTTGATTCCCAGCCCCCCTGCCAGCCCTTGAATAAAAGTAGTCTTGCCGCTGCCTAAATCGCCTTTACAGGCGAATATCAAAGAAGATTTGGCTTTTAAAATATCTTTCAAAAGTTCGCCAGCCAAAAAATTCCCCAGTTTTTTTGTCTGATTGGCGTTTTTTGAAATAATTTCCAAATTAATCATATTTTTAGTATAGCAGATTTGACTCAAGGCTCAAAATAAGATAAACTCAAAGCATAAAAAGATAAACCAAGGCAATGACCAAAGCCAATGGCAATGATAAAACTTTAGAGCTGAAATTGGAAACGATAAGGAGGAGCCAAGAAGAAGAAAAAGCCAAATTATTGGCTGAAAAATTTAAACTGCCTTATGTCAATTTATCAATCTTTCCCATTGATGTAGATGATGTGGCGATTATTCCAGAAAAAAAAGCAAAAGAGGCAAATCTGATAATAATAAAAAAAATCGGCAAAGTATTGAGAGTGGCTGTTGCAAATCCTGCTGGCCCAATAACAATACAAACCATTAAAGAACTTGCCGAACAGGGCTTTGTCTGCAAGCAATTCATTGTTTCTTTAAGCAGTTTGCAAAAAGCTTTAAAAAATTACGAGCTGATTACCAAAGAAAACGTCCCCTTGCGGGGTGTTTTTATTATCCAGCAAAAAGAACTGGAAGAATTCAAGCAATCAGTGCTGACTATTGACCAGCTGAAAAAAACAATTTCAAATATTTCAACTACCAGAGTTTTGACTATTGTGATGGCTGGCGCCTTAGAAATGGAATCTTCTGATATTCACCTTGAGCCGACCAAGGATGATATCAGATTGCGTTATCGGATTGACGGCCTGCTGCAAGATATCACGAAATTTGATTCAAAAGCTTATCAGTTTTTTTTGTCGCGTATTAAAACTCTCTCTGATATGATATTAAATGTTCATGACATCAGCCAAGACGGCAGATTTTCAATAAAAATCCAACAAGGTGACACACTGATCAAAGAAATCGATATCAGAGTATCAATTCTGCCTTCTGGCTTTGGTGAAAGCATTGTGATGCGGCTGCTGGGCATTGGAACAATTAAATTAAAACTGGAAGAACTGGGCCTTAAGCCAAATTTACTGGCTCTTTTTAAACAGCAGATCTCGCAGCCCAATGGCATGATTCTGACAACTGGACCGACAGGTTCAGGCAAAACTACTACTTTATACGCCTGTCTTAACCAAGTCAACATGCCTGATGCCAAAATAATCACCGTAGAAGATCCGATAGAATATCGGCTGGAAGGCATTACTCAAACTCAAATCAACAAACGCAAAGGCCAGGATTTTGCCCAATCTTTAAAATCTATTGTCCGCCAAGACCCGGATGTGCTGATGATTGGCGAAATTCGCGACCCAGAAAGCGCTGACACTGCCATACACTTTGCCTTAACCGGCCATCTGGTTTTTTCCACTCTTCATACCAACGACGCGGCTGGCGCTATTCCTCGTTTAATTGATCTGGGCATCAAACCGCCTTTTATCGCCAGCTCAACAAATCTGATTATCGCCCAAAGGCTGATCCGCCGGCTATGCCCTGACTGCAAAGAAGCCTATAAGCCGTCTTCGGAAATTATAGAATCAGCTAAAAAAATATTTTCTTTGGTTTCTCCGAAATCCGGCTTTGATATCCCAAAAGATATTTCTGTTTTTTATAAAGCCAAAGGATGTCCCAAATGCCATGGTTTGGGCTACAAAGGCAGAATCGGCGTTTTTGAATTATTTACCATTGGAGAAGAAATAGAAAAATTAATTCTAAAAAGCGCTTCCTCATACGAGATTCAAGCCAAAGCCATGGAAGAAGGAATGGTAACCTTGCTTCAGGACGGCATGCTAAAAACCGTAGAAGGCATTACCAGCTTAGAAGAAATACAGCGAATTATCGGCTCATACCAATATTTAGAACAGCTTTACGGCAAAGCAATTATGTCTATGCTCACTCGGGCTTTAACGATCAAAAAAGAAGCCTTTGAATGGGCTAAGGCCTTATCTTAAATGATTGAAAAAATTCAAACAAAACTTAATCATTTGCCAATGAACCAGATAGTGGAATGGCTGACTGCCGCTGCTCTTAAGTTAAAGGCCTCGGATATTCACTTTGAAGCAGAAGAGCATATATTTAAAATCAGATTGCGCATTGACGGCGTCTTGGAAGAAATAGCGCAAATTCCAAAAGAATTATTTTTGCCAGTAGTAGCTCAAATCAAAGAATTATCAGGCATGAAAATAGAAGTCCATCAAAAAAGCCAGGATGGACGGTTCAAGATAGAATTGCCAGACAATACTTCTTACGATACGCGCGTTTCTGTCATTCCCAGCGGCTATGGCGAATCTGTTATCATACGGCTTTTACGGCCTGATATTGCGGTACTTTCTTTAGAGGAGCTGGGATTTGAACCCCAATTATTAAGCATAACAAAAAAAATAATTTCATCTGCCAATGGCATTTTATTTGTAACAGGACCGACTAGCGCCGGCAAAACCACTACGCTCTACGCAATCCTAAGCCAGCTCAATAAAGCAAGCGTTAAAATCTTTACCATTGAAGATCCGATTGAATACAGGCTATCAGGCATCATCCAAACTCAAGTCAACAAAGAAGAAGGTTATACTTTTTTAGAAGCTTTAAAATCTTTGCTGCGCCAAAATCCTAATATTATTATGCTGGGCGAAGTCAGAGACGCAGAAACTGCCCAAGCCGCAATCCAGGCTTCGCTGACTGGCCATTTTGTTTTAACCACCCTGCATACCAACAACGCTGTAGAAGCGATTCAGAGACTTCAAGGACTGGGCATCAATCCTGATGATGTGACAACTTCTGTGCGCGGAATTATTGCCCAAAGATTGGTCCGCCGGCTATGCCCTGATTGTTGCGAAAACCTTGCGCCAGACAAAGAAACGCTGGCTGAAATAAAAAAACAGCTTGAAGAAATACCCCAAGTTTATAAAAAAGACGTATCTGAAGATATAAAATTGTATCAGAGCGGAAAGTGCGATAAATGCCATCAACGGGGCTTTAAAGGCCAAATTGGCATTTTTGAAATTCTGGAAACCACTGAAACAATTAAAAAAAGCATCCTTGCCTCTTTGAGCCCGACTGATATTAAAAAACAAGCTCAAAAAGAAGGGATGCTTACTATGTACCAAGACGGACTTTTAAAAGCCCTTAAAGGCGTTACTACTTTAGAAGAAGTGCAAAGGGCAACTCTCTGATTCAATTCAACGTTCACTAATCTGTAGGCAACGACTTTCTGTCTAGGAACAGAAAGAAAAGGTCCTTCTGAGGAATAACCCAGTCGAAACCAGATTACCCGCAACTAAGATAAAACCCCTATCGAACCCAAAAATAAAAAATAGGTCCTTATTGCCTACAGGTTAGTGAACATCTACTAATCTAAAGATAACAGATATTTCAATATTTGTCAATATTTTTATTTTATGCTTGTCGCAATTGAACAACTTAAAGAAGACAAATATCTGGACACAACTTTGCGTCCAGCTGATTTTAATCAATACATAGGACAAGAAAAAATTAAAGCCAATTTAAAAATATTAATTGAAGCGGCCAAAAAAAGAAAAGAAAAAACCGTTGAGCATCTTTTGCTTTATGGCGGTTCTGGATTGGGCAAAACAACCCTTGCTTACATTATCGCCAAAGAGCTTAATGCAAATATCAAAGTGACAGCCGGGCCGACTATTGAAAAAGTAGGAGATCTGGCTTCTGTTTTAACTAATCTGGAAAACGGCGATGTTTTGTTTATTGACGAAGCGCACCGGCTTAACAAAACCATAGAAGAAGTCTTATATCCAGCTATGGAAGATTACAAGCTTGATATTATCATTGGCAAAGGGCCTTCTGCCCGCACTCTGCAGCTGGAACTGCCTCATTTTACTTTAGTGGCCGCCACCACCAGAATTGGACTTTTATCTTCTCCTCTGCGCAGCAGATTCGGAATTACTCACCGTTTGGATTTTTACAGCAATGAAGAAATCGCTCAGATTATCAAACGCTCGGCCCGGATTTTAAATATTGAAATCGAACCAGAAGCGCTCAGCCTTATCGCTTTATGCTCAAGACGCACGCCGCGAGTAGCCAACCGGCTGCTTAAAAGAGTCAGAGATTATTGCCAAGTCAAAGGCGATGGCCTGATTAATAAAAATTTAGCCCAATTGGCTTTGCAGATGCTGGAGATTGATGAAAAAGGACTTGAGCCGACTGACCGCCATATCTTAGAAACTATTATCAGTAAATTCGACGGCGGTCCGGTCGGCATTGGCGCTTTAGCCGCTGCCACCTCTGAAGAACAAGACACTATAGAAGACGTTTATGAGCCATATTTATTACAACTGGGTTTTTTAGCCCGCACTCTGCGCGGCCGAATTGCCACTAAATCAGCCTACCAGCATTTAGGCCTCAAATATTTAAAACAAAACCAGGAAAAATTACTTTAAACAACAGTCCATATGGTAATACTTATTATTCTTGTTATTTTTTTCATAGCTGTACTTATCTATGCTTTGCCTGCCTCGGCGATTATTTATCATTTGCTTAAATTCGGCATCAAAAAAGACCTTTCTAAAATAATGACTATAATATTTATCATAGTTTCCTTGGCTTTAATCGCAATCGCTTTAATATTTGTTTTAATAACAGACTGGGAAGCTGTTATTCAATCGCTAGATATTCAAATATATTAATATGACTTGGCAGTATCATCTTAAAAATCCGGAACCAGACGAAAGAGTAATACTAATAATGCGCAGGCATTGGTTTTATTTCGCCGCCCCTGCTCTGGCAATTTTTGGCTTTATGGCCGTAATGATTATTTTTTATTCTTCGGCTAATGGTTATTTTCCCGGCCTTTTATCAGAACCCTATTTGAACGCAGTGCTGGCCATTAATGCCTTTTACTTTTTGTTTATCTGGCTCTACTTTTTTTTCATCTGGATTGATTATTATCTGGATGTCTGGATCATTACCAACAAAAGAATTATTGATATTGAACAGCAGGGGCTTTTCAAAAGAGAGATTTCTGAATTCAAGCTCTATCGAATCCAGGATGTGACAGTAGACATAAAAGGCATGATTCCTACTTTTCTTAACTTCGGCAATGTTCATATCCAAACAGCCGGCGAAACTGAAAAATTTATTTTCAAGCAAGTACCTGATCCCTATAAAGCCAAAGACATAATCTTAAAACTGCAAAACGATGCCGCCTTATCTCATCCGCAGACAATCAATCAGCCATAATTTAATAATCTTTTTAATATTTTTTATTATTTTATTTGCCTGCGCTAATTTAACTCTAGCTTCTGATAATATTATTATTTCAGAGATTGCCTGGATGGGCACGGATGTTTCTGCCAATGATGAATGGTTTGAATTACATAATCCAACCAGCCAGGCCATAGATATCACTGGCTGGATTTTAAAAGCCCGAGATGATACGCCTAATATAACCTTGACTGGTTCAATATCAGCTCAAGGTTATTTTTTATTAGAGCGCACAGATGACGATACAGTGCCCAATATTGCAGCAGACCAGATTTATACCGGCGCTTTATCAAATACAGGCGAAATTCTGGAACTGCGCGACAGCCAAAATAATTTAATAGACACTGTTGATGCATCAGCTGGCTGGCCTAGCGGCGATAACGCAACCAAGCAAACTATGGAAAGAAAATCTGATGGCACTTGGCAAACTAGTTTAAATCCCTTGGGCACAGCTAAAGCCCAGAATTCCAGCGGCGCTACCGCTCCACCTAGCCAAACTCCTACCTCTACTCCCTCAACCATTGAACAGCCGACCAGTGGCGGCTCAACCACAAAAGCAAACCAGCCGCCTAAAGCTTATGCTGGCTTGGATATCACAGCTTTAATTAATCAAGAAATTATTTTTTCAGCTTCCCAGTCCTCTGATCCTGATAATGACGCCTTGGCTTATTTTTGGAATTTTGGCGATGGCGCAACTGATATTAAAGAAACAGTCAGCCATATTTATCCTTATGCGGGAAAATATCTGGTTACTTTAGTGGTCAGCGACGGCAAGTTTTACACATCTGATGTAATTTCTGTAAATATTTTAAATCCTTCAGTGATTATTTCTGAATTTATGCCAAATCCTATAGGTTCAGATGATTTTGAATGGATAGAGCTCTATAATCAGTCAGATAAAATTGCTAATTTATCCGGCTGGCAATTGGACGACGAAGAAAAAGGCTGCAAACCTTTTATTTTTCCAGATCAAAGCTTAATCTCGCCTTATCAGTATCTGGTTATTCAAAATGCTGTTTCAAAAATAACCTTGAATAACGACGCAGACCAAGTCCGGCTTTTATATCCTGATGGAAGTTTAGCTTCAGAAATATCTTACGCTACTTCAAGCCAGCAAGGCCTGTCAGTTGCTTATGACGGCCAAGATTATTTTTGGACCAAAATTCCAACTCCGGGACTGGCCAATATCATCAGCGCTATAGAATTAGATCAGACAAAAAACTATTCAGCGAATAATCCTGCGCCTGTGATTCAAAGCGCAAATGACTTGCCAGCTTCAACCTCGCAAAGCAGTCTTCAGTCTGATTTTTTTTCTGCCCAGCAGTCTCAAAAACCATCGCAGGCCCAAGACCAAACCTCTGTCCAAGCTCGCGCCTTAGCCGAAAACAATCAGAATAATCCAAACAATCTCTCCGAACAATCTATTTTCTTAGCCCAAACAGCCAGCCGCACCTCCCGCGCCAACTTAATCCTGATTTTTTCCATCATCATCTCTGCCAGTCTTTTTTTAAGCTGGCTGCTCGTCCTCTGGCGCAAAAAATCATTAAGCAGTAAAATTAAGGCATGAATAACAAAGAAATTTTGGTGAAAAAATTCAATTCTAATATGCTGGCAAAAAGCCCGAGCAATAATTAATCAAGAAAATAAATAAATTTTAAATGAATAAAAAGGCTTCTATATCATAAAAGCCTTTTTGTTTTTCCCGATCGATTTGACAAAAGGAAGAAAAAGTGATTAAATTAGAGTAATAATTTAACGGATGATGTGAAATTCAAAATACATGTTTTAGTTGTCATTCTGAGCGAAGCGAAGAATCCCATAGCTAAATCAACGAGATTCTTCAGTCGCTTCGCTCCTTCAGAATGACAAAATCGTTTATTCAGGCCAAGGAATTTCACATCACACGTAGTAATTTAACAATTTAGGAGGTGATTGAGATGAGCCAAAAAGAAATGGAAAATATTATAAGACTAAAGGTGAATAGAGAGCTTAACAAAATAATAGACGGGCTTTTTGCGATACACACAGCTTATTATTTAATTAAGTTTCATCTATATCTTGCTGTTCCCTATTTGAAAACTCAATATAATATTATTCGAAAAGGAATTACACAAGCCAGAAGCAAACATTGTCACTTCTGCGGCGATGAACGTAAAAATACTGAAGGCAATTTATGTCCGAGCTGCAAACGAAATTACAACCTATATCTGTACTTGATTAAATGGGACGGATTCTAACTAATACTTGTACAACCAAGGCCTCAAAAGAGGCCTTTTTTATTTGGCTATGTTTTATATTAAGTTTGTTTGACAGATTGGATTGGGGGTGGTTAAATGGAGGAAAAACGAGCGCCGCGGCTAAGCTGCGGTTTTTTTTGTGGCAAAGAAAATAAATTAGAGGTAAAATAAGAATACATGAAGAAAAAAGGATTTACTTTAATAGAGATCTTAATCACTATCGCTGTTTTAGCTATCTTAGCCGCCATAGTGATTATTGCTATCAATCCTGCCCAGCAATTTGCCGCTGCCCGCAACACCCAAAGACAGCATGATGTCAGGGAAATTTTAAATGCCATTGAACAGCAGGCCGTAAAAAACAAAGGCAAATATTCTAATTTGATTGACAGCAATTGGCATATGATCGGCTCTGCTTCTGACAGCTGTGAAATAACCTGCGGCCAGCAAGGCAATTCCGATCCTTTTATAGACCAAGGCCAGACAGCTTTTGATGCTGGCCAATATTTAAATGCCCAATTTTTAAATAACTATGTTCGTTTAATAAGCGGCCAAATAAGCGGCAGCTATGCTTCATCAGTTAAAAACAGCCATCAAACTGCTACTATCTGGTCAGCTTTAGTCTGGACACCTGAAAAACCGACTTATAAGGAATTGCCTAATAATGGTTTTAGCGGATCTGGCAATGAAAGCGGCTATCCCTTAGGCAATGCTAATATGACCAGTAATATTCTGCTTTTTCATCTCAATGAGACAGGTAGCGGTGGAGTGAGAACGGTTTATGACACCTCCAGCCGTTTGCATAATGGCACTACTTATAATTTTGCGGCTGGCGATTATAACAGAACCGGAAAATTGCGTTCAGCTTTAAATTTTGACGGCACAAATAATTATGTCTCCATACCTAGCAACACTGATATTGATTCCCGCACTACTCCTGCTTATACTAATCGCACCATTGAGCTTTGGTTTTACAGTAATAATCTGACTGGCCGCCATGTAATCTATAAAGAAGGCACAACTACTAATGCGGCTGGAACCAGCGGCCAGGGCTTTGTTGTTTACACAAACAGCTCTAATTTATATGTCGGTGGCTTTAACCGCAGCGCCACCCCAGCGATTAGCTGGTATTCTTTTTTAAATATTGGTTCTTTAATTACTGGCCGCTGGTACCATGTCGCTTTAACTTTAGGCCCAGCTAATAATACTATCCAGCCCAACTGCTTTATTGGCTATTTAAATGGCCAGCAAATTAATCAGGGCAGCTGCCGGCAATTAATCGCTCATGCAGCTGCCACTAATATTGGCCGGAGCAGCAATGCTATTCATTATCACGACGGCATCCGTTCCAGCTCTGCTTACTATTTCAACGGCCTTTTAGATGAAATGGCTATTTATAACAGAACTTTAACTGCTATAGAAATCCAAGACCATTATTTGCGCGGCGCGCTGCGCCTGCGCTTTCAAGCCAGATCCTGCGATGACCAAAACTGCATTGGAGAAAATTTTATCGGGCCTGACGGCAGTACTTCAACTTATTATTCTGAATTAAATAATACAACTTTAAATCCGCCTTCTTTTAGCTTAACAAATATAACGGCTAATAAATTTTTCCAATATCAAGCTTATTTAGACTCAGATCAAGTTTCTTATACGCCAGGCATCAGCCGCGCGCAGATAAACCATAATGGCACTAGCAACGGCGACTGGACTGAACCTGATTGCATAAGCTTAGCCTCTGAATTAGTGCCGCTTTTTTTGCCTGCTATGCCTTATGACCCAAAAAGCGGAAGTCTGAAAAAAACTTTTTACGCCGCAACATTAACAGACAATAACCGCTTGGAAATCCGTTCCTGCAAACCAGAGCTTGATCAGAATATTTCCATAAAACAGTAAATAAATATTTGGTTTTTTTATTGACACTAAGTAATTTAAAAAGATATGATTAAAGTATAAATTTATGTCAGGACATAGTCATTTCTCAACCATAAAACACAAAAAAGCTGCCACCGATGTTAAACGCGGCAAAATCTTTTCTAAGATTTCCAAACTGATTTCTGTGGCTAGCCGAGAAAAAGGGCCAGACCAGCAAACCAATCCCAAGCTAAGACTGGCAATAGAAAAAGCCAAAGAAGCAAATATGCCGGCTGATAATATTGAACGGGCCATAAAAAAAGGCGCAGGCGGGCTGGAAGGAGCGCAAATAGAAGAATTTACTTACGAAGCTTACGGGCCTCAAGGCGTGGCTTTGATTATTTTAGGCATTACTGATAACAAAAACCGCACTTCAAGCGAGATAAAACATATTCTATCAATGCATGACAGCAAGATGGCTTCTGCTGGCTCTGTAATGTATCAATTTGATAAAAAAGAGCAGGAATATATGCCTAAGTACCCAATGCCGATTACAGACGATAAAACAAAACAGCAATTGGAAAAATTATTTGAGGCTTTAGACGAACAAGACGATGTCAACGATATATATTCCAATGCTGATTTTTAAATTATGATTATTTTAGGCATTGACCCGGGAACAGCCACAACTGGCTATGGAATTATCGAAGCTCAAAAATCCAGACTAAAACTAATAACTTTTGGCTGTATTTTATCCAGCCCTAAATTTTCAACCGCTGAAAGACTAAGTCAGATCCACAAACAACTGACTGCCTTAATTAAAAAATATCGGCCAGAAAAAATCGCGGTTGAGGATATTTTCTTTTTTAAGAATTTAAAAACCGCTATCAAGGTCAGCCAGGCCCGAGGGGTAATTCTTTGCGCCGCAGCCCAGGCAAAGACAGAGGTTTTTGAATTTACTCCTCTGCAGATCAAACAAGCAGTAACAGGTTATGGCCGGGCGGATAAATTACAGATGCAAAAAATGGTTAAAGTGATCTTAAATTTAGATCAAATTCCCAAACCAGATGACGCCTCTGACGCTTTAGCCGCGGCTATCTGCTTGAGCCAAACAAACAAATCATGAATTTACTTTCAGAATACCTAATCCATCAGGGAATATCCCAAGAAGCTTTAATCCTTATTCTAATGCTGCCAATAATCGCCACGGTTATTGCTTTTGCCCGGCAAATTATCGGCATCAAAGGATTCGGCATCTATACTCCCCTTATTATCTCATTTGCCTTTTTAGCTTTAGGACTAAAATACGGCTTAATGATTTTTTTGATAGTTATTTTAATCGGCAGTTTGATGAGATTCTTGGTCAAGGGGGCGCATCTGCTTTATCTGCCTCGCATGGCTATAATTGTCACTGGCGTAACTTTAGCTACTTTAATATTCTTATTGTTCAGCGCTTATTTTGACGGCGTTAATTTAACCGATACCGCTGTTTCGGTTTTTGCGGTTTTGGTTATGATAACTTTAGTAGAAAAATTTATTGCCGCTCAGATTGAAAGAGGCACCCGAGAGGCGATTTTTCTTACTATTGAGACTTTAATTTTATCAACTGTTTGCTTTTGGCTGGCCAGCTGGACCTGGCTGCAGCAATTTGTTCTGTCATTTTGCCTCTGGATTATTATTGGCAGCTTTATTATTAATTTTCTTTTGGGCAAGTGGACTGGGCTGCGTTTAAGCGAATATTATCGTTTTAGAGAAGTTTTAAGGCATGTGGAATCACCTCAAAAGAAGTAAAAATCTACTGGGAATGAATTCCCGCAACCTTAATTATATCCGGCCCTCAAATTCTCTGAGGGCTATTCGTATAGCTGACAATAAGCTGCGGACAAAAAAAATTTTAAAAAAAGCTAATTTGCCAGTGCTGGAAACCTACGGCGTTATCCGCTGGTCAAGAGAAATCGAATCCTTTGACTGGACAAAACTACCTTCTACTTTTGCTTTAAAGCCGAATCGCGGCATGGGAGGACAGGGCATCTTGACTATTTACGGCCGCAAAAAAAGATATCCTCATCCTTGGATCAAAGCAGACGGCAGCATAGTAAAAACAGAAGATTTAAAAAATCATATTTTTAATATATTAGAAGGAACTTTTTCAATTGCCGGGCTGCCTGACTCCGCCTTTTTTGAAGAACGGATAAAACTGCTTAAGCTCTTTAAACTATACGTACGCCGCGGCATTCCTGATATAAGAATAATTGTTTATAATTCTGTGCCTATTATGGCTGAATTAAGACTGCCTACCAAAGAATCCGGCGGCCGCTCCAATTTGCATTTAGGCGGCGTAGGCGTAGGAATTGATATGGGTAGCGGAATCACCACCACGGCAATTTGCCACGACAGACTAATAGAATATTTTCCTGAAACGCGCTTAAGATTAAGGGGCCTGCAGATTCCTAATTGGAAATCAATATTAAAACTATCCATTGAAGCGCAAAGAATTTGCGGTCTGGGTTTTATCGGCGTTGATATTGCTATTGACCGGGAAAAAGGGCCGATTATTGTGGAGCTCAATGCCCGGCCCGGGCTTTCAATCCAGATTGCCAATTTAACGCCTCTGGCTGACAGGCTGCGGCGGGTTAAGGGGCTGAAAGTTAAATCAGCGGCAAAAGGCGTAAAAATAGCCCAAGATCTTTTTAGCAGCGAGGCGGAAGAAACCGAAGAAACAACTGCCAAAAAAATCGTCGGCATCTACGAACAAATTGAAATATTTGACGCCCAAAATAATAAACATAAGCTAACAGCTAAAATCGACACAGGCGCTTTTTTCAGCTCTATTGACGTAGGCCTGGCCAAACAGTTAGGATTGGTTGATAAAATTATCCGTTACAAAAAAGCTAAATCTGCGTTGGGGGAAGAAAAAAGAGCCCTGATAGAGCTTTCTTTTATTTTAGAAGGAACTCTGATTAAAACTGAAGCTTCATTAAGCGGCCGCATTAAATTGCGAAATAAGATTTTAATCGGCCGCCACGATTTAAAAGCTTTTTTAATTGACCCGGCTAAAGTGCTTTTGAAAAAATGATCATACAAGATTTGTCCAGCCAAAAAGAATTTTTTAAAAATATCAAAACCCCTATCTTTGGAGCCGGGGTTTTTGCCTTTAATAGATTAGGCCTTGAAGATATCGCAGTTGATTATCGCCTGCTTTGTTTGCGCTACAGCCTAGATACAGCTTTAATTGAAAAAGATTTAGAAGTTTTTTCCCTGGAAAAAGGCATGGCTACAAAACATATCAGAGAACCGCGCAATGCCACGACTGTTATCAAGCTGCCCCAAACAGCAAGGTACTTAAAAAAATTTAAAAAACCGGCTATTGTGGTTTATAAGTCATCTTCAAAGATGGAGCAAATCTGCCGTGACAATGATTGGATTTTAATTGCGCCGCCAGTAAAATTTGGCAAGGATTTGTTTGAAAATAAAATTAAATTTAGAATGATTCTTCAGCAATTGGGCATCGCAGCGCCAGAAGGCGCTATTAAAAAAGTAAAAGACCTTCATTATGGACAGCTTTTAAATGCTTATGGACTGCCTTTTGTGATTCAACATCCCGGCAGAGGCGGTGGCAAAGGCACTTTTTTTATTCACAACAAAGACGATTTTGAAACAGCTTTAAAAAAATTAAAATTCAGAATTACCGACGATGAAGAAATAGAGCCTGACCGAGTCAAACAAGTAATTGTGGCAAAATTTATTTCAGGGCCATCGCCCAGCATTGCCGGATGCGCAACCCGGCATGGAATAATTTCCACTTGTCCGCAGTATCAAATATTAGACATCCCCCAGCTTTTTAATTCTAAAAAAGGCTCGGGTCTTTTTTGCGGACACGATTGGACTGCGTCTAAATTTTCAGATAACATCCTTAAACAGGCTTATGATTACGTAGAAAAAGTGGGCAGCTATTTTCAATCGCAGGGATACAAGGGAATTTTTGGCTTGGATTTTGTCATGGATGAAAACAGCCAAAAGCTATATGTAGTTGAGGCTAATCCACGGCTGATTGGCCAATTTCCCACTTTATCTATGGCCCAGTCTTTAAATAAAGAACCATCGCTTTTGGGCTTTCATGTGCTGGAATATTTAAACGCTGATTACCAAATTGATTTGGCCAAAATAAACCAATCAATGCGGCAGCAAAAACAAGGCGCTCATATGTTTATGCATAATTTAACAGAAAGATGGACCCTGAATTATACCGCAATAAAACCGGGTATTTATAAATTAAATAACGAACATATAAAATATCAAAGAGCTGGCTATAAACTTCAACACTTAAAAGACCAAGATGAATTTTTAGTTACAGAAGGCGTGCCCATAAAAAAATCTCATTTTAGCCCTAATAGAAGATTATGCCGGATTTTAACTCTTCAAAAAGTCCTAAAAAAACACAACCAGCTAACGCCTTGGGCTTATCAGATTATCAGCAGTGTTTATCAGGCGCTGAAAATAAAGCCGGTCAGACTTGTAAAAATCAAAAAATTCTTTTTTCCAAATTTTTTAGCCAAAGGCTAACTTGCTCTTGTTGTATTTTTTAAGTAAAATATTAGTATGTACAGATGGAAAAAATCAAAAAAGAAGAAAAAATCAGGCCTTAAAAAAATTATTAAGGCTGTTTTGTTATTCGGTTTTTACGGCCTGATTATTATCTTGGCAGCTGGAATTGCGGTTTTTGCTTATTTTGCCAAAGATTTGCCTGATCCGGAAAAAATCAGCCAGCGGCAAATTGTCCAATCAACAAAAATTTACGACCGCACAGGACAGACAATCCTTTACGATATTCATGGCGAAGAAAAAAGAACCATTATTCCCCTAGAAGAAATACCCCAAGATGTCAAAGACGCCACTATTGCAATAGAAGATGTTAATTTTTATCATCATATTGGCATTGATCTGAAGGGCATTCTTCGGGCCGTGCTGACAAATCTGAAAGGCAAAGCAATAAGCCAGGGCGGCTCAACTATCACCCAGCAATTTATTAAAAACGCCGTGCTTTCCCCAGAACGAACATTTACCCGAAAAATCAAAGAAGCGATTTTATCTTTAGAGATGGAAAGAAAATATTCTAAAGACCAAATTTTAACTTTTTATTTGAACCAGGTTCCTTATGGCTCTAATGCCTATGGCATTGAAGCGGCGGCTCAAACTTTTTTTAATAAAAAAGCCAAAGATCTAACCTTGGCAGAATCAACTTTATTAGCAGCTTTGCCCCAAGCCACCACCTATTATTCGCCTTATGGCTCCCACACAGATGAGCTTAAACAACGGCAAGAAATTATTTTAGACCGAATGGTTAATTATGGCTATGCTTCAAAAGAAAAAGCCGAAGCGGCTAAAAAAGACGAATTGAAATTCTCTCCGGAAAAATACGGCATCAAAGCCCCGCATTTTGTGATGTATGTGCGCGAATATTTAGAAAAGCAATACGGCGCGGATTATATAGAACAAGCAGGATTAAAAGTCTATACCACGCTGGATTACGAACTGCAGCAAGCCGCGGAAAAAATCGTGTCAGAACAGGCGGAAAAAAACAAAAAATATAAAGCTAATAACGCGGCGCTGGCGGCAATAGACCCCAAAACCGGACAAATTCTAACTATGGTCGGCTCAAGAGATTATTTTGATATTGAAAATCAAGGAAATTATAATGTGGCGACAAGCCCTAATCGCCAGCCCGGCTCTTCATTTAAGCCGTTTGTTTACGCTGCCGCTTTTAAAAGGGGCTTTACCCCTGAAACAATCTTGTTTGATTTGCAAACCAATTTTGGCCCGGCTGGAGACGAACAAGCTTATATCCCTCGAAACTACGACGGCAAATTTAGAGGACCTGTCACAATGAAACAAGCCTTGGCTAATTCTTTAAATATACCAGCGGTTAAAACTCTTTATCTGGCCGGCATCAACGAGTCAATAAACTTAGCCCAAGATATGGGCATCACTACTTTAAAGGAAAGAAACCGCTATTATTTATCCTTGGTTTTGGGAGGCGGAGAAATAAAACTGCTGGATGAAATAGCTGCTTATGGAGTTTTTGCCGCGGAAGGCGTTAAACATCCGCAGGCTTTTATTTTAAAAATAGAAGACACTCAAGGTAAAATTCTGGAAGAATATAAAGATAAGCCAGTTCAAGTTTTAGACCCTCAAATAACCAGACAAATCAGCGATATTTTATCTGATAATAATGCCCGAGCGCCTATTTTTGGCCTTAATTCAAAATTAAATATAGGTGAAAGGCCGGCTGCTGCTAAAACCGGAACCACCCAGAGCAATCGCGATGGCTGGACTGTGGGATATACGCCTAGCCTGGCAGCTGGCGCCTGGGTAGGCAATAATGATAATAGCCCGATGATTTTGAGCGCTGACGGCGGATCCGTGGCAGCGCCGATTTGGAATGCCTTTATAAAAGAAGCTTATAAGCTTAAATCGGGTAAAAAAAATCCAGCAGCTGGAGAATTTATTTTGCCCCAAAACATAGAATTATTTACTAACCCTGACCCATTGCCAGAAAATTTAAAGCCAATTTTAAAAGGCCAAATGGCCTATGATAAAAAAATAAAAATTGATAAAATATCAGGAAAACTAGCCACTGAACTTACGCCGCCCGAATTAATAGAAGAAAGATCTTATCTACAAATCCATTCTATTTTATATTATGTTGATAAGCAAAATCCCCGCGGAGAATTTCCCAAAGACCCCAGCCAAGACCAGCAATTTATCAATTGGGAAAATCCGGTGTTAGACTGGGCAAAAAATCCGCCTTGTGCTGCTATTCCCTGCTCTGTCTATAATCAGCCCCTACCCACAGAATACGACGACACCCATAGCTCAGCCAACCTTCCAGAAATAACCATTACCACGCCCAATCAAAATGAAATTATTAATCAATCAACTCTTACTATTAAAGCCAATGCCCAAGCTTTTTACGGCATTAAACAGCTGGATTTTTTTATTAATAATCAATTAGCAGCCACAGATATTACTTATCCTTATTCTATTACTATTAATATTTCCCCTTTTATTAATAAAAACGCCACATCTACGGATTCTGGCCTCTATAAACAATCCATTAAAGTCAAGGCTTATGATAAATATCTTAACCGCCAAGAAGATGAAATTTATATTTTTATAGGCATCACCATATAGGTATAAGTTTTATCGCCCATAGGTCTTATTACTGCCGGCGTATTGCTATTATTAAAATTAATAATTACCTTATCGGATAAAATATTATTTAGGCCGTCTAAAATATATTTATAATTAAAAATAATTTCTAGATCTTGTCCGTCAATCTCGGCTTTAAGCTGAGATTTATTTTCTCCTAAATCAATATCTTTAGCTGAAATTTCAATAATTGATTTTTGATTTAAGATAGAAAATTTTATATCATTTATTTTACTGCTAAAAAGGCTGGCAATCCGGACCGCATTTATAATTTCTTGTCTATTTATAATAACTTGGGACTTAAAATCCCTCGGGATAATTTGTTGATAATCTGGGTACTGGCCCTCTATAAGCCGCGAAATAAGCTGGCAATAACCTAAATCAAAAAGAATTTGATTATTTCCTAAAATCATTTCTACTTCAGTTTCTTGGTCAGAAAGTATCCGGATAAGCTCAAGTATTGTTCTTTGCGGCACAATTAAAAAATAATTATTATCTTTGGATTTATATTCAATATTTTTTTCAGCTAATCTAAAGCTATCAGTAGCAACGAATTTTATGGAGTTTTTATCTAGTTTAATATAAACACCGGAAATTTCAGGCCTTGATTCAGAGGAAGCCGCCATTTCCACCACTTGAGATAGGGCTGATTTTAAAATTTCTCCTTTAATCTTAAATAAATAATTATCTTTTATTTTAGGTATAATTGGAAACTCATCCGCTTTAAGGCCTCTTAAAACAGCTTTATAATTATCACATTTAATATATAATTGATTTTCTCTAACCCTTAATTCAACTTTTTTATTCGGCAGATTACTCACAAAACCGCTTAAAAGTTTAGCTGGTATGGTAATACTTCCTTCTTTTTCTATTTTTGACTGAACCCAGCAATTAATGCCAATTTCAAGATTAGTTGATGATAATTTTAATCTTTTATTTTCTGAAGCCAGTAAAATATTATTTAAAATCGGCAAGGTTAGGTTTTTACCTATTATTCTTTCACAGATATTTAAAGCTTGTTTTAAATTTTTTTGAAGACAAATAATTTGCATAAATTTATTATAATAATCTTAATAATATATATAAATATAAATTTATTATAATTATTATTAGATTAATAATTTCTGGGGATAAGTTAATTAATATAAGCTCTGATTAAAAAATATTTTAAAAAGATGTTTATAATATATTTAATAAGTTATGGAAAACACCTTAAAATAAACTGGATAAATTTTATGTATTATATAATCTTTCTTTAATTAGATTTATTTCTTGGCGAAAAGCGTCGTTGTTTTCTATTTTTTTATTAATTTTATCACAAGCATACATAGCGGTGGTATGGTCGCGGCCGCCTAGTTTTTCTCCAATAAAAGGATAAGAGCTGCTTAATTCTTCCCTAATAAGGTACATAGCCACCTGCCGGGGATGAGCCACTTCTTTTTTTCTGGAGCGATTTATTAATTCATTAATATTAATGTCATAAAATTCAGCCACCGCTTTAATAATATTTTTAAAATTAGTAATTTTTTTAGAGCTGGAAACAAAGCCAGAAATTATTTTTGTAGTTTTATCCAGAGTCGGCAGGCAATTATTTATCTGGCAAGTGGCGATAATTTTATTTAAAGCGCCTTCAAGCTCGCGGATGTTATTTTGGATATGATTGGCGATATAGCTTAAAACTTCATTTGATAATTCAAAGTTTTTTTCCTTAGCTTTGGCTTTTAAAATAGCGGTTCTGGTTTCAATGTCGGGATAAGAAATATCAGCAATCATTCCGCCCTCAAAGCGGGAGCGCAATCTTTCTTCTAAGGTGGCGATAGCTTTCGGCGGCTTGTCGGAGCTGATAATAATTTGTTTATTTTGCTGGTAAAGGGCGTTAAAAGTATGAAAAAATTCTTCCTGGGTTTTTTCTTTTCCGGCAATAAAATGAATATCGTCTATAATTAGCAAATCAATTTTCCGGTATTTATTTTTAAAGCTTTCCATTCCTCTTTTAGATATAGCGTCAACAAGCTCGGTGGTATATTTTTCTGAGCTTAAATATTTAACTTTCTTTGAAGGATTTTTTTTAATTATTTCATTGCCGATTGCCTGCAGAAGATGGGTTTTGCCAAGTCCTACTCCGCCATAGATAAATAAGGGATTATAAAGGCCGCCTAAATTTTTTATAACTGCTTGGCCAGCTGCCTGGGCCAGCTCATTAAAGGAGCCGATTACAAAATTATCAAAAGTATATTTCGGATTTAAATTAGTATCTCTGTCTATGGAAAATTCTTCAAATCCAAGCTGATCTTCTGGTATGATTCTGGCTGATTCTTTTTTCTGTTTAAGAATTATTTTTTCGTCCGGTTTTGCGCCAATAATGAATTGGACTTCCCTTATTTCCGGACAGATGTTTCTTAAAGCCTTAAAAATTAATTTATTGTATTTATTTTCAAGCCATTCTCTAGTAAAGCCATTCGGGGTGCTGATGGTTATTTGTCCCTCTTTTTTAGAAAAAATTTCAGTATTTTTAAACCAAGTGATAAAATTAGCCCGGGAAATGCTTAGCTCTATTTCTCCTAGAGCGGTTTGCCAGAGTTCTTTTGGGTTCATAGGTATATATTGTTGTTTTATTTTATAATTTGTCTTTTTTAGTATTCTAACATAAAAGAGCAATAAGAAAAAACACTGTCAATAACCTCTCAATGTTAACAGATTGTGGATAATATGTGGAGCGGATTTTTATTATAAAGCAAAAAATCAGATTTGACTACCAGTCAAAAAAATGATAAGTTATAAATAAGCTAAAATTATGTCATTTACTTATAATCCTAAAAAAAGAAAAAGAAAAAAGACTCACGGTTTTAGAAAAAGGATGTCTACTGCTTATGGCCGCAGGGTGCTGTCAAAGAGGCGCCAAAAAAACAGAAAAAAATTAACAGTCTAGGCCGCCGAAATAAAAAAAAGAGGCGGTTTAATTTAATGTTAGCCAGAGTTTATCGTTTAGTCAAAGACAAAGACATTGAACAGGTATTTAAATACGGAAAATATTATAACTGTGATTTTTTGAATTTAAAAAAAATAGCCACCAATAAAAAAAATACCCGTTTTGGCTTTGTGGTTAGTTTAAAAATTTCAAAAAAAGCGGTAAAAAGAAACAAGATCAAAAGACAGCTAAGAAATATTATTCAGAAAGAAAAAAATAATATTAAAAATAGCTTTGATGTAATAATTTTGCCAAAGCCCCAGATTATAGATAAAAGATATAAAGACATAGAGCAAGTTTTGTTAAAGTTGCTTAAAAAAGCGGAAATTATCTAAATGATTAAAAAAATTATTATATTTTTAATTAAAGTCTATCAGAAAAGCTTATCGCCGGATCACGGCTTTTTAAAAATTAAATTTTTAGGCTGCTGTTATTATCCCAGCTGTTCGCAGTATCTGGCTCAAGCAATAGATAAGCATGGCGCGATCAAAGGCAGTTATATGGGATTATGGCGTTTGTTTAGATGCCATCCTTTATCAAAAGGCGGCGTTGATCATTTGCCATAATACTAATGAATATTATTTCGCTTATTTACAAAAAGGTTTTATATGAACCGCTGTTTAACGGATTGGTATTTTTGTATAATTTAGTTCCTGGCCATGATTTCGGGGTTGCGATTATTATTTTGACTTTGATTATTAAATTTATTTTATATCCCCTTTCAAAAAAATCCATCCAATCCCAAAAAGCCCTGCAGCAGCTGCAGCCTCAGATAAAGCAAATTCAGCAAAACATCAAAGAAAAAGACAAGCAAGCTCAAGCTATGATTGAGCTTTATCAGAAATATCGCATTAATCCTATGTCTGGCTGTTTGCCGCTTTTGATCCAAATTCCTGTCTTTATCGCCCTTTACAGCGTTTTTAGAACTGGTCTTGATCCTGAAAAATTAAATGGCTTATACAGTTTTGTTGTCAGGCCGGAAAATTTTAATCCGATGTTCTTGGGGCTGATTGATTTGTCCCAAAAAAATATTTATTTGGCAGTTATAGCCGGTTTTTTAATGTTTGTTCAGTCAAAAATGACTTTGTCCCAGCCGAAAATTTCTTCTGGAAAAAGCCAGCCAGGACAAATTGATTTTTCAAAAATGATGGGCCAGCAAATGACTTATATTATGCCTGTTTTTATGACTTTCTTTTTTGCTACTTTGCCGGCGGCCCTGTCTTTGTATCTGACGGTGATGACCTTGTTTGGCATCGGCCAGCAGTATTATACTAATATAGAAGGGAAAAAACAGCTTAAAAAAAATGATTGAGCATACAGAAACAATTAAACAAATAATTGAGCAATTAATAAATAAAATGGGCTTTGAGGCTCAAGTCAGCATTGGCGATTCTTCTGACCAGAATATAGCGATAAATATTCAGACTGACGAAGCTGGCTATCTAATTGGCCAAGCAGGAGCTAATTTGCAGGCGCTTCAGCATCTGGCCAGAATTTTAGTTAATAAAAAAATAATCAATCAAGGCTTGCCTATTCAGTTTATTGTTGATATTAATGATTATAAAAAAAACCGTTTTGATTTATTAAAAGAACTGGCCCTTAATATGGCCAAGCAGGCAATTGAAGAAAGGGTTTCTTTGTCCTTGCAGCCGATGCCAGCTTATGAGCGCAGGATTATTCATTTGGCTTTAGCTGGCCATCCTGATGTTTATACTGAAAGCATTGGCCAGGGCGAGCTGCGGAGAGTGGCGATAAAAATAAAATAAAGAGCAAAACGATTAATAAAGAAAATAAAATTAGTGTCAGTCAGAAAAATAGCCTACAACACGTTAATTTCTGCCGGGGCTAGGATTGTGGGACTTGCCCTTTCTTTGATTACGCTGGGCTATATCACCAGATATTTAGGAACCAGCCAGTTCGGCCAATATTCAACAGTATTGGCCTTTTTATATCTTTTTGTGGTTTTTGCCGATTTGGGCCTTTATTCTATCTGCGTCAGGGAAATTTCAAAACCAGGCGCTGACGAAAAAAAAATCGCTTCAAATGCTTTTACTATCAGGCTTTTTTTCGGCCTTTTTGTTTTTGCTCTGGCGCCTTTGATCGGGCTTTTATTCCCTTATCCGGGCAGTGTCAAGACTGGTATTTTAGTCGGGGCTTCGGGCTATTGGTTTTTATCCAGCCAGCAGGTTTTGATCGGCGTCTTTCAAAAATATTTAAAAATGGACAGGATTGCTTTGGCTGAAATATCAAGCAGGATAGCAAACTTAATTTTAGTGATCGTGGTGATTTGGAAAAAGCTGGGATTTTTGTATATTATAGCCGCTTTTTGCGGCGGGCCTGCGGTCAGTTTTATTATTACTTTTTTATTCGCCCGAAAATACATATTAATAAAATTAAGTTTTGATTTTGCCTATTGGAAAAAAATCCTAAAAGAGTCTTTGCCTTTGGGCTTTGCTTCTATTTTGACGATGGTTTATTTCAAGCTGGACACAGTGATGCTTTCAATATTCAAAAGCCAGACTGATGTGGGAATTTATGGGCTGGCTTATAAGATTTTGGAAAGTTTGCTTTTTTTTCCGGCAGTTTTAGTGGGAGTGGTAATGCCTCTGATGTCAAAACATGCCTTGGCAGATCCGGCCAAATTTAAAAAAATTACTCAAAAAACCCTTGATATTTTAATAGTTCTTATTGCTCCTTTAATCGCGGCTGTGTTTTGCCTTGCCCCAAGAATTATTCTATTTATTTCAGGGCCGGAGTATTTGCAAGCGGCCGCAGTATTAGACGTTTTGATTATAGCTACAGGCATTATTTATATTGCCGTGCTTTTATCTAATATGATTATTGCCATTGAAAAACAAAAAACTTTAATTTATATTTATAGCTTCGGGGCTGTTTTTAATATAATAGCAAATTTGATTTTTATTCCCAAATACAGCTATTTTGGCGCCGCAGCCACAACGCTGGCCACAGAACTTTTAGTCACAATTTGCATGGTAATAGCGCTTTGGCGAGTTCAAAAAAACATTCCCTCTTTTGGCCTTATTTGGAAAGGGGCGCTGGCAGCTTCTGTTATGGCTTTAGCGATATTTTGGCTGGCTAATTTGAATTTATTTATTATTATTATTTTGGCATCTTTGGTTTATTTCAGCGCCTTATATCTTTTGGGCGGTTTTACTTTTAAAGATATTTTGCTTTTAATAAAAAATAGTTCGACAAGCTCACCATAAATATGTTTAAATGGCTGCTTATTCTAATCATATATCTGCCTGTTCAGATTGCTTTAAGTCCTCTGCTGGGCATTGATTTGGCTTCTATTAGGATTTTTATTGTCGTCTTTTTTTGTTTTTGGCTGGTATCTAATTTTTTAAGAAAAAAAACAAAACTTTCTTTTAATCTGATTTTTTTGTGTTTAGGGGTTTTTTTGCTGATATCTTTGATTTCAGTGATTTTTGCCCAAGATCATATTGTGGCTTTAAAAAGATTTGTCCTGCTGGGTTCTGTTTTTCCTCTTTATCTTTTGACAGCAGATTTAGTTGACCAAGCGGCAAAAGCCCGAAAAATTGTCCGGGCTTTTATTTTTAGCGCTGGATTTGTCGCCTTAATCGGCTTGATCCAATTTGTCAGCCAATTTTTTGTCAATTTTGAAAAAGTGATTTATTTTTGGTTTTTGAATATTATGCCGGTTTTTTCCGGAGCTAAGTCCAGCCAGCTGATGCTTAATTATCCAACTTGGCTGGTCAATATTGACGGCCATATCTGGCTGCGGGCAGTTTCTGTTTTTTCTGACGGCCATATACTGGCTTTTTGCCTTGGCATGATATTGCCTCTGGGAGCGGTTTTGTGTTTAAGCGCCAGTAAATATAAGCAAATTCTAATAATTATTAATTATTTATTATTTATTGTTTTACTGCTTACTTTTGCCAGAGGCGCTTATCTAGCTGTAATTTTTAGTTTTAGCGCGATGATTTGGTTTTTATGGAGGCATTTTAAAAGGCCTAAAGCAGCTTTGGCAATCAGCTTGTGTTTTTTGCTGTTTATTATTCCCAAAACGCCGATTAATCAGCGTTTTTTTTCTATCTTAAATTTTAAAGAACAGGCCATTGCAGAGCGTTTTGATTTATGGAAAGAAGCAGGGCAAATAGGCGGCAAAAGCCCCTTATTTGGCATAGGCGCGGGCAATTTTTCTATCCAGCAGAAACAGACTCAAGATGTTCTTAAAAAGACCGCTCATAATCTTTATTTGGATATTTTTTCTGAACTAGGCATTGCTGGCCTTGCGATCTGGCTGGTTTTGATTTTCAGCGCGATTTACAAGCTTTATAAAAAAATGACAGCTGTTTCAACCGGCGATAAACAGGCCTTGTTTTGTTTGGGACTTATATGTTCGCTTTGCTATTATGCTGTTCATAGTTTTTTTGAGACAGTTTATCACCCGGTAATTTTAGGAATTTTAATGGTAATTTTAGGCTTGTCGCATTTTTATGGCCAAAAAAACTCCAACAACTGATCATCTGATTTTTGGAGGCATTTTTTTGATTATAGTCTGTCTGCCTTTGTATCTTTTGAGATTTAAAATCTGGCAGATTCCCTTTACTGCCTTGGAGCTTGCTATTTATATTTTATTTGTTTTTTGGCTAAGGGAAAAAATTAAATCTAGAAAAATTAGCTGGCCTGACAAGCAATTTATAGCGCCGATTTTTTTTATTTTTATCGGCGCTGCTATATCCAGTTTGTTTTCGTCTGACTTGAGAGTCAGCGCCGGAATTTACAAAGGCTGGTTTTTAGACCCGCTTATTTTTTTTATTATTTTTATTGACAATGTAAAATCGCATCATCAAATCAAAAAAACATTTTTGGCTTTAATGCTGTCAGGGCTGGTAATAAGCATAATTTCTTTTTGGTATTTTTTGCGTCATGATATGACATTCGATCATAGGCTGCAAGCCATATATCTGTCCCCTAATCATCTGGCTATGTATTTGTCGCCTATTTTTGTCCTGTCTTTTTATTTTTACGCTTTAATAAAAAAAAATATTTATAAAGTCTCGCTGTTTTTGTTCCAGGTATTTTGTCTGGCAATAATTTATCTGACTTATTCATATAGCAGCTGGCTGGGCTTGGGCGCGGGCCTGGCTTTTTTCTTTGTTTTAAGTTTTAAAAAATTGGGCTTTGCCAAATATATTATTTTAATATTTATTTTAGCTGTTATTTTTTTTATGATTTGGCAGATTCCAAGCGAAAAATTCCAGGCTTTTTTGCACCAGTATCGTTCTTCCTGGCATTCGCGGCTGATGGTCTGGCAGGCAGCTTGGCTGATAATAAAAGACCATCCGCTTATAGGGATTGGTCCTGGTATGTTTCAAAAATATTATCTGGATTATCAGATATATTTTGAGCCCTATTTAGAATGGGCCATTACCCAGCCTCATAATATCTTCTTGGCTTTTTGGCTGCAAACAGGATTGCTAGGTCTTATGGGTTTTATCTGGCTGATAATTGTTTTTTTTAAAGCGATTTTTAAAAACTTGTCTTTGCTGGCAATTGCTCTGGCAGCTGCTATGGCCTATACTCTTGTCCATGGCATGCTGGACGCTCTTTATTGGAAAAACGATTTGTCAGTGTTTTTCTGGCTGATAATAGGGCTGGCGATTGCAAACTTAAGACTGGCCAAGCGATTAGAGCGCTAAGCTATATAGCAGGCCGTCTTTTTTGTTGATGAAAAAAAGATAAGTTTCTTCAATATTTAAAAAGATCTGATAAGCGTCAAATTCTGCTTGAAGGTCTTCTGCTCCGATTAAGGGGCTTTTTTGATTGGTTTCAGTGTTTATTTTTATAAAATCATCAGCGCTGGAAAAAACTCCTTTGTAATAATCATCAGGCAGAATAAATTCCTGGGGAATCTGTTTTGGCACAGCGCAAAAAAGCGTCCGCTCGTCCTGCGACCAGGCGCATTTTTCCGGCAAGGTGGAAAAATCCAGCTCGGATAAAATCTGGCCTCCAATGCCGGCGATTTTTAGTTTTAAGTTTTGGCCTTGGCTGTCAGTCTCGGAAAATAGTACTTTGGCGCCTCTTGGCGACCATAAAGCGCTTAAGCCAAAAGTATTGTTAATAATTTGCGAGTAATTGCCATTAGCGGGATTCAAGGTATAAACAATGCTTTGAGCCAGGCCTGACGGTTTATTCCTGAAAGAAATTAAATTTTCCTGCGGCCACTCTATGATTAAATCTTTAATATTAATATCTAAAATATTTTTCCAGCCAGAGCCGTCAGGGTTGGAGATATTAATGCTGCTTTGGCCTGTGGCTTTATTAGAATAGTGGTAAGCGATTTTATTGCCCAGTCCGGAAAAACAAATACTTTCTATATTATCGTTTAAAGCAGAAGTTTTGTCAGAGGCCAGATCGTATAAATATTTTTTAATAAGGCCGTTTTCTTCCAAATAGTTTATGGTTTTGGTTCTGTCAGGCGAGAAAACTACTTTTTTTAAAGACAGAAGATCAGCAGAAGTTTTTTCTTCCAAGCCCAAGCCGTCAAAGTCAGCTTGCCAAAGACGGCCGTTTAAAGCGGAAAAAAATTTTACTTTTTGGCTGTCTGCCACTGCGGCCAAAACCGGCTCCTGGGACAGAGCTTTGATTTTTGATTCTGACACAGGCGCAGAAACAGGCTGTTCTGTTTCTGTTCCGGTTTCAAGCTTAATTGGCTCTTGTTTAAAAAAGAAGTTATAACCTATCAAAACAGCGGTTATCAAAACCAGCAAAATACTCAAAATAATAATGATTGTTTTATAAGGCAT
>Ga0315287_10000029_pt1 | contig 134405 bp, 125 predicted proteins | sample YL17G11_0_MG_FD_205037 | JGI IMG/M metagenome (GOLD analysis project Ga0315287, IMG submission 205037) | Sediment microbial communities from Yellowstone Lake, YNP, Wyoming, USA - YL17G11_0 | ecosystem: Environmental > Aquatic > Freshwater > Lake > Sediment | place: USA: Wyoming | collected... | reverse complement strand
TGCACCCCGGACCGATGAACCGCGGCGTCGAGATCGACTCGCGCGTGGCCGACGGGCCGCACTCGGTCATCCTGGGCCAGGTCACCAACGGCGTCGCGGTGCGGATGGCCGTGCTCTACCTGCTCGCCGGGGGGAACCCCGAGCTGGCGGAAGCCGCCAAGGGAGGCTCCGACCGATGAAGCCGATCCTCATCCGGGGCGCCCGCGTGGTGGACCCGTCCGTCGGTCGTGACGAGGTGGCCGACATCCTCCTGGAGGGCGGCGTGGTCCGTGGCGTGGGCCGGGGGCTCGGCGCGCCGGATGGTGCCGCGGTGCTGGACGCGGCGGGCCTCGTCGCGGCGCCCGGGCTGGTGGACCTGCACGTCCACTTCCGCGAGCCCGGCCGCGAGGACGTCGAGACGATCGCGACGGGCGCGCGCGCCGCCGCCGCCGGCGGATTCACGTCGGTCTGCGCGATGCCGAACACCGATCCCGTCACCGACAACCAGGCGGCGGTGGGGTTCATCGTGAGCCAGGCGCGCCGCGCCGGCTGGGCGCGGGTCTATCCGATCGGCGCCGTCTCGCTGGGCCAGAAGGGCGAGCAGATGGCGGAGTTCGGCGAGCTCGTCGCCGCCGGCGCGGTCGCCGTCTCGGACGACGGGAAGCCGGTCGCCACCGCGCACCTGATGCGGACGGCGCTCGAGTACGCCCTCACCTTCGGCATCCCGGTCATCGACCACTGCGAGGACGTCACGCTCTCGCGCGGCGGAGCGATGCACGAGGGGATCATCTCGACGCGGCTCGGCCTCAAGGGTATCCCGCGCTCGGCGGAGGACGTGATCGTGGCCCGCGACATCGCCCTCGCCGAGCTCACGGGCGGGCACGTGCACTTCGCGCACGTGTCCACCGCCGGCGCGGTGCGGATGATCCGCGATGCGAAGGCGCGCGGGCTCGTCGTGACGGCCGAAGCGACACCGCACCACCTGATCCTCACCGACGCCGCCTGCGAGGGGTATGACACCAACGCCAAGATGAACCCGCCGCTGCGCGAGTCGCGCGACGTCGCGGCGCTGCGCGCCGGGCTCGCCGACGGGACGATCGACTGCATCGCCACCGACCACGCGCCGCACCACTACGACGCCAAGGAGGCGGAGTTCGACAACGCGCCCTTCGGAGTGGTGGGGCTCGAGACGGCGCTCGGACTCGCCGTGACCGAGCTGGTGGAGCCCGGGATCCTGTCGCTGCCGGCGCTGGTCGAGCGGATGGCCACGCGGCCCGCGCAGATCGTCCATCTGCCGGCCGGCACGCTCGCGCCCGGCGCCCCGGCCGACGTCGTGGTCTTCGACCCCGCGGCCGAGTGGACGGTGGAGCCGGCGCGCTTCTTCTCGAAGAGCCGCAACACGCCGTTCGCGGGCAGGAGATTGCGTGGCCTGGTGCGGTGGACCGTCGTCGGCGGCTGGCTGGCGCATACCCTGGGCGACCGGCCCGGCGCCACTGACCGGAGCACCGCATGAGCCGGAGAAGCACCAAGTCGCAAGCGGCGGTCGAGCGCCTGCTGGAGGAACGTGGGCAGTACGAGGGCTGGCTCGCCCGGCTCGCGGACCCGGGTGCGGTGGCCGTGCCTGCGCACGTCGTGGAACGGGTGAAGGGAGACTACCGGAGCCGGCTGGACAACGTCATCCGGCAACTCTCGCGCTACGAGGGCGAACTGGAGATCACCCTCGCCGAGGCGGAGGTGCGGCGCGACGATCTGGTGACCCAGCGGAACGCGCGCGCCGAGACCCTCGCCGAGGCGGAGCTGCGGCACCAAGTGGGCGAATACGACGAGGGGAAGTTCGCCGAACTGAGCGCGGAGCAGACCGCGGCCCTCGCGCAGCTCGGCGAGGAGATCACAGCCGCCGAGCGCGATATCGGGCGCTATGAGGAGATCCTGGGGCTCATCGCGGTAGCGCTGCCGGAGATCCCGGCCGGGCCCCCGGCGGCCGTGCCGCCGGTGCCCGCGCCCGCCGAGGCGGCCGCGCCGGTCGGGCTGCCACCTGCCCCCGCGGTTCCCGCGACCGCCCCCGCACCGGCCGGCGCCGCCCCGGCGCCCCAGCTCTCGGCCGGCGAGGCGGTCGACCTGGCCAAGGTGGCCTCCCACATCAACGGGCTCGACGAGCTCGAGTTCATCCGCTCGATGGCCAGCAGGGAGGACGCGCCCATCCCCGAGCCTCCCACGCCACCGGTCGAGCCGGCAGCATCCATCGTTCCAGAGCCCATCAAGCCCGCGGAAGCCACTGCCACGCCGGCGCCCCGTGGAGCGGGTGAGCGCAAGCGGCCCGCCCCGATGCTCGGCGGCACCCGCCCCTCACCAGCGTCGCTCCCGCGCGGGCCGCTCCCGGAGCCGCCGCTGGAGCGGATCGTCCCGGAGATGTCTGCTGAGGCCACGGGGAACGACCACGTGTACCGGACGACACTCGGGGAAGCGGACGAGACGACGAAGACGCTGCGGTGCACCGGGTGCGGGACGAACAACCTGCCGACCGAGTGGTACTGCGAGAAATGCGGGGCGGAACTCTCCGCGTTCTGAGCTAGGCCGAGGCCTTCGCCAGGCGCTTGGCCAGGCGCGACTTCTTGCGCGCCGCGGTGTTCCGGTGGACCAGCTTCTTGCGCGCACCGCGATCGAGGGCGCGCATCGCCGCCAGGACCGTCTCCGGCGTCGGCTGCTGCCGCGCCTTCTTCACCGCCGTCTTGATCGCCGAGCGCTTGGCCCGGTTCGCCAGGGTCCGCGTACGGGTCTGCCTCATCCGCTTCTTGGCCGAACGAATCTTGGGCACGTCGCCTCTCCGAAAGTCTGAACTGCCGGTGGTCGGGTGCGCGAAGAGTAGTCGCCGATGCGCGTTTTGACAAGGGTTTCCGCGGCCATTACGTTACAAGTTTCCCTCGAATCGGAGCCCCGCCGCGCAGGTGGCCGACTTCATCCTCGCCCTGCCGATCCTGCTGTTCTCCGTGGTGGCGCACGAGTATGCCCACGCCTGGACCGCATACCGCCAGGGTGACGACACCGCCTTCGCGCTCGGCCGACTCACGCTCAATCCGGTGTCCCACATCGACCCCGTCTGGAGCGTGCTGTTCCCCCTCGGGCTCTACTGGGTCACCAGCTTGTCGGGGCACCCGTTCACCTTCGGCGCGGCGCGCCCGGTGCCGGTGAACCCGCGCAAGTTCCGCGACTACCGCCGCGGCGACCTCATCGTCTCGGCGGCGGGCATCATCACAAACCTGCTCTTGGCCGTGGGCTGCGCCGTCCTGTTCGCCTCGGCCGGGCTCGCGGGGACCGTGGCGCCCGGGCTCGCCGGCGTGCTGGGCACGCTGCAGCGGATGCTCGTCTTCGGGGTGATGCTGAACTTCACGCTCGCGGTGTTCAACCTGCTGCCGATCCCTCCCCTCGACGGATCGCACCTGTTCTACCACGTCCTGCCGGCGTCGTGGGGCGCGCGCTACCGGCGCCTGGCGCGCTTCGGGTTCGTGCTGGTCTTCGCGGTCTTCCTGGTCCCTGGGGCGTGGGATGTGGTGCTCTGGCCGGTGGATGCGCTGAGCGGTGCGACCCTCTCGGCGGTCGGCCGGTTCGCGCTCCCGGCGGTGGTGCGGTGACCGCGGTGGCGGGACCGGCGGCCGCCGGCGCCGCCGAGGGCGGCTTCGTCGTCACGCTCGATCGCTACTCGGGCCCGCTCGATCTCCTCCTGCACCTGATCCGGCGCGAGGAGATCGACATCTGGGACATCCCCGTGGCGCGCATCACGGACCAGTTCCTCAAGGTCATCCACGTCCTCGGCCTGGACGAGGCGGCGGAGTACCTCGAGATGGCGGCGCGGCTGCTGCGCATCAAGACGCAGATGCTGCTGCCGCGGCGCGGCGACGCGGAGCCGTGGGAGGACCCGCGGCACGAACTGGTGCGGCGGCTCCTCGAGTACCAGCAGGTGCGCGAGCTCGCCGACTGGCTGGACGGGGCGGTGCGGCGCCGCGCCGGCCGCTTCGGTCGCGGGTACGTGCCGCTCGCGCCGGACGTGCCCCCGCCGCCCCTCGAGTTCACGATCGAGGAGCTGCTCGAGGCGGTCGAGCGCGTCCTGGCGATGCTCCCGGATCCGGTGACTCACCGCGTCATCGCGCGGCCCCTGGACGTGGAGGCGGCCACGGCGCGTGTGCTCGAGCTCCTCGGCGCGCGTGAAGCGTTCGGCTGGCGCGACCTCCTCGGCCCCGCGCCAACGATCGTGGACGTGCTCTCGTCGCTCGTCGCCCTGCTCGAGTTGGCGCGCAATGGCATCCTGCGCCTGAGGCAACCCCGACCCTTCACCCCGTTCGTGATCGCCCGTGGACCAGCGTACGAGACTGCTTGAGGCGGCGCTCTTCGCCGCCCCCCGACCGCTCGCGCTCGACGAACTCACGGCGCTGGAGCCCGAGGCGACGGACGCCGACTGGCTCGCGGCCGTCCAGGAGCTGCGCGAGCAATACGACAACGAGGGCCACGGCGTCGAGCTCGTCGAGATCGCCGGCGGCTTCCAGGTGCTCACGCGCCAGGCCTTCGCCGAGGCGATCGAGCGCGCCGCCTTCGCCGCGCGGCCGGTGCGGCTTTCGACGGCGGCGCTCGAGGTGCTCGCGATCATCGCGTACCGGCAGCCGGTCGGACGCGCGGAGATCGAGGAGATCCGCGGCGTCTCCTCGGCGGGAGTCCTGCGACTGCTCCAAGAGCGCGGGCTCATCGAGGTCACGGGCCGGTCCGAGGGGCTCGGCCGGCCGCTGTTGTACGCGACTGCGCCGCAGTTCCTCGAGTACATCGGCCTCGGCGACCTGTCCGACCTCCCGCGTTCCGACGAGCTGAGCATCGCCCTGGCTCCCCCGCAGGCGGGGGACTGATGGGGGTCCGCCTCGCGCGATTCCTCGCGCGGGCGGGTGCGACGTCCCGGCGCGGGGCCGCGGACCTGGTGCGGACCGGCCGCGTGCTGGTGAACGGCCGGCCACCCACCGGTCCCGGCGACCCGGTGGACCCGGAGCGCGACCAGGTGACGCTGGACGGTCGGGCCCTTGGCCTGCCGAGCACGGTGTGGCTTGCGCTGCACAAGCCACCGGGGTATCTGACCTCCCGGCAGGTCGGCGGGCGCTACCCGACCGTGTTCGCCCTGCTGAAGGGCGCGCCGCCGGGCATCGTCGCGGTCGGCCGGCTCGACCTGCTGTCGGAGGGGCTACTGCTCTTCACCACCGATGGCGACGCGGCGAACCGGCTGATGCATCCACGCTGGCAGATCGACCGGACCTACCGCGTCTCCGTGACGGGGCGACCGCGCGTCGAGCCGCGCGAGGTGCTCGCCCGGGGCATCCAGCTCGAGGAAGGGCCTCCGGTCAGGCCGGTGGCGTGGCGGTTCGAGGGCGGACCGGCGGGCGGTGACCTCGAGATCACGCTGCGCGAAGGGCGCTCGCGCGTGATCCGGAAGATCGCGGTGCGCCTCGGGCTCGGAGTGCGTGCCCTGGTGCGCGTGGCGTATGGGCCAGTGCTCCTCGGCGACCTCGCGCGCGGGGCGACTCGGCCCTTCACCCGGCGCGAGCTCACCGCGATGTACGGCGTGCTGCGGCTTCCTCCTCCAACGGACAGCTGACGGCTGATGGAGCCCAACCGGGTCGTTGCGGTCCTGACCGAGATCGGGAAGGCGGTCCGCCTCTTCCGGTACTACGCCCCCTCCCACCCGAGCGTCCAGCGGGTGATAGCCGACCTCGCGGTCACGCTGCCCCGGCTGGCGCATCTCGGCACCGTCGAACTCCGCATCACGGCGCAGGGGTTCGAGAGCGAGAACTTCCCGCTCGCACCCCGGAACGACCAGCTGAAGGAACTCGCGCAGCTGCTCTATGGGCTCGGGAACCGCGCGCTCGTCCTCGATCCCGGCGCGACCGCGGACGAGGTGGCGGCCCTGGTGCACGCGCTGGTCGGCGCCGCCGGGGTGGCGGGGCGCAAGCTCGGTGCGGTGCCGAGGCTGCCGCCGCTTCCGCACATCCGGCTCGGGCAGGCCGCCATCCCGAACGCCCGCTCCACTCCCGACCGCGCCGAGGAAACGCCGGCCTTCACCCACCGGTCCACCGGCGTATTCCGGCCGGATGCGCTCCCCGCCGACATCGAAGCGCGCCGGATCCTCGAGCAGCTCGCCTCGACACCGGGCGAGTTCATGCTCGCCTCCGTCGCGCGGCTCGACGTGCTGGCGGGGCAACTCGCGGGGGACCGCGAGTTCGGGACGCTCGCCGAAGTGGTGGCGGCGCTCGCCGCACTCGGCGCCGGCGCGCCCGACCCGCAGGTCCGCGAAACGGCCTGGCACGCGGTGCGCGCGCTCGCCGTCCCCGCCACCGCGGCCGGTCTGGTGTCGCGGCTCGCCAACCCCGGTCTCACTCGGGAGGAGCGCGAGCCGGCGATCGTCGCGGCGGCGAGCCTCGGCGTCCCCGCGCTCACCGTCCTGGTCGACGCCTACCTGTCGGCGACCGACCCCGACGTGAAGGATGCGTGTACCGAGGTCGTGGTGCGCACCGGTGCGCTCGCTGTCCCTGTGCTCGCGCGCCGCGTCGTCGAGGAGCGGCACGAGACGAAGAAGGGCGCGGCGGCGCTGCTTGGCGCCACGCGCGGCTCCGAGGCGGTCCCGCTGCTGCTACCCCTCGTCCAGGACGCGGACTGGTCGGTGCGGTGCGCCGGAGTCTCCGCCCTTGGCCGTCTGGGAGGCGTGGATGCGAGCCGCGCGGTGATGGCGGCGCTGCGCGACCCTGACGAGCACGTCCGCGCCGCCGCGGCGGAGGCCGCGGGCGATCTGGGCGAGCGCTTGGCCGGGCCGATCCTGCTCGCGCGCCTCGCCGAAGAACCGGACGAGGACGTGACGCGCGCGCTCGTCGGTGCCCTGGGAGTGCTGCGTGAGGAACGCGCCGTCCCGAAGCTTGCGGAGCTGGCCCGGTTCGTGAGCGGGGTCTTCCAGCGGCGCGCCGTCGCCGTTCGCGTCGCCGCGGTGCACGCGCTCGCGGCCATCGCCACTCCGGATGCGCGCGCCGTGCTGGAGCGGCACCGCGATGACAGCGTGCCCGAGGTCCGCGCCGCCGTCGTGCAAGCCCTCTCCTGAGCCACCAGGACCCGCTGCCGATGGGCATCCGTCGCATCGCCATCCTCCCGGACGCAGTCGCCAACCGCATCGCGGCGGGCGAGGTCGTCGAGCGCCCGGCGTCGGTGGTGAAGGAACTGCTCGAGAACGCCCTGGATGCCGCCGCGCGGGCCGTAGCGGTCGAGATCGAATCCGGGGGGAAGAGCCTCATCCGGGTCGCCGACGACGGGGAAGGGATGGGGCGCGAGGACACGCTCCTCGCGCTCGACCGGCACGCGACCAGCAAGATCTGCGGCGTGGAGGACCTGGTCGGCCTCGGCACCTTCGGGTTCCGCGGGGAGGCGCTGCCCAGCATCGCGGCGGTCAGCCGCCTCGAGCTGGAGACGTGCGCGGCGGACGACACGGTCGGTACGCGGCTGACGGCCGCGGGTGGCGCCGTGGGCACGATCGAGGACCGCGTGCGCCGGCACGGCACCACCGTGACGGTCCGAGCGCTGTTCTTCAATACTCCGGCGCGCCGGAAGTTCCTCCGGTCCACGCGCAGCGAGACCCGGGCGTGCACCGAGGCGGTGATCACTCTCGCCCTCGCCCTGCCGCGGCTCGGCGTCACGCTGCTCTCGGACGGCCGCGCGGTGGTCGAGGCGCTGCCGGCGCCGGGGCTCGCCGAGCGCGCCGCCCAGCTCTTCGGACAACGCCTCACGGCCACCCTCCTCCCGGTCGACGCGACCTCCGGTTCCATCCGTGTGACCGGCCTTGTGCAGCGGCCCGCCGAGGCCGCGGTCTCGGGGCGCATCGCGCACCTCTTCGTCAACGGCCGGCCGTTCCGCGACCCGTTCATCGTGCGCGCCGCCGAGCGCGGCTACCGCGCCACCGTGCCCTCCGGCGTGCGGCCGAGCGTGATCCTGTGCCTCGACGTGCCGCGGGACGACGTCGATGTGAACGTGCACCCCTCCAAGCTCGAGGTGCGCTTCCGCGACCGGTTCGCCGTCGAGGCGGCGGTGGAGGAGGCGGTGCACGGCGCGCTGGGCGTCCTCGCGGCGTCGGTGCCGTACGGCGCGGGCACGACGCTGCCGTGGGAACACCGGGCGATGGCCGGGACGCGAAGCTCCCCGTCCTTGGCGCACGACCTGTTCGGCTCTGAGGCGGAAGAGCCCGAGGACGGCCGCGAAGCCGGGGAGCGTGCGCCGGGCGATGTGAGCGGAACCATCTCCGCGCCGGAGGCGGACGCGTCAGTGCCCAAGGTGGACTTCCGCGTCGTCGCCCAGGTGCACGCCACGTACATTCTGGTGGAGGCGCCCGAGGGGCTCCTGATCGTGGACCAGCACTCGGCGCACGAACGGGTGCTGTACGAACGAACGATGCAGGCGCTCGCCGCCGGCGCGGGCAGCGCGCAGAAGCTCCTCTTTCCTCTCACCATCACCTTGGGCCCCGACGAACTCGACGCCGTCGAGGCCAACCGCGACCTGCTGGTAGGCCTCGGCTACGAGGTGGAGCCGTTCGGCGGCTCGGCGATCATCGTGCACGCGACGCCCGCCCCGCACCCGCGCTTCGACGCCGAGCGCTGTCTGCGGGAAGTGCTGGCCGATCTCGCGGGCGGCCGCTTCGGTGGCCTGCACAACCGGCTCGAGCGCTTCGCCTCCACGTTCGCCTGCCGCGCCGCGATCAAGGCGGGCCAGCCGCTCACAAACGCGGAGATGGCGGAGTTGGTGCGGCGGCTGCTCGGCGCCCAGCTCCCGGCGCACGACGTCCACGGCCGGCCGACGATCGTGCAGTTGCCGCTCGCGGAACTCCACCGGCGCTTCGGGCGCCGCTGAGCCGTGCTCGTCCCGGTCCTCGTGGGGCCCACGGGCGCCGGCAAGACGGCGCTCGCCACGGCCTTGAGCCGTCTCCTTCCAGTCGAGATCATCTCGGCCGACTCCCGCCAGGTGTACCGGGGGCTCGCCATCGGCACCGCGGCGCCCTCGGCGGCGGACCTGGCGGCCGTGCCCTATCACGGCGTGGGGTTCGTGGACCCGCGCGAGCGCTACTCCGCCGGGCGGTTCGCACGCGACGCGGCGGAGTGGATCGCGGCGATCGCCGCGCGCAGCCGGACGCCCCTCGTGGTGGGCGGGACCGGCTTCTACCTGCGCGCGCTGTTCGACGGGCTGTTCGAGGAGCCGCAGCTCGACCCGCGGCGGAGGGCCCGGCTCGGGGGGTGGCTGCGCGGTCTGTCGGGCGCCGAGGCCTTGCGGTGGGCGCGGCGCCTCGATCCCCTGTTCGGCGGCGGCGGTGGCGGTGGCGGTGGCGGCGGCGCGCAGCGCGCGTGCCGCGCGATCGAGATTGCCGTGCTCGCGGGTCGCGCGCTCTCCACGCTCCAGGCCGAGCGGCCTCCCGCGACGCCCGGATTCCGGCCGTGGTACGCGGTGCTCACGCCGGACCGTGCGGTGCTGCACGAGCGCATCGCGCGCCGGACCCGCGCGATGCTGGAGACCGGGTGGATCGAGGAGGTACGGCGCGTGCTGGCCGAGGGCGTGCCGCGCGACGCCCCGGGACTCCTTGCCGTGGGCTACCGCGAGATCGTCGCGCACCTCGACGGCAGACTGACGGCAAGGGCGACGGAGGAGGCCATCGTGCGGTCCACCCGGCGGTACGCGAAGCGCCAGGACACTTGGTTCCGCCATCAGCTGCGAGGGCCGCTCGTGCGGCTCGACGCCGCGGTGGAGCCGGCCGTGCTGGCGCAGGCGGTGTTGGCCGGGTATCGTGCGGCGACGGGACACTGACCATGCGCATCGGCATCGTGTGCTATCCCACGTACGGCGGATCCGGCGCCGTCGCGACCGAGCTCGGACTCGCGCTCGCGGAGCGCGGGCACGAGATCCACCTCATCTCCTACGCCCAGCCCTTCCGGCTCCGCGGCTTCCACGAGCGCGTGACCTTCCACGAGGTGCGCATCGGCGCATACCCGCTGTTCGAGCACCCGCCCTACTCTCTGGCGCTCGCGGTGGCGCTCGAGGAGGTCGCGGTGCGTGAGCGGCTCGACGTGATCCACGCGCACTACGCCATCCCGCACGCCGCCTGCGCGTGGCTGGCGCGCGAGATCATGGCGGAGAAGCACGACATCGGCATCGTGACCACCCTGCACGGCACCGACATCACGCTGGTGGGGCAGGACCCGTCGTACTTCAGCCTGACGAAGTTCTCCATCGAGCGGTCCGACGCCCTCACGGCCGTCTCGCGGTTCCTGCGCGAGGAGACCTACCGCGCCTTCGGGTGCGACGCGTGCGAGATCGCGGTGATCCCCAACTTCGTGAGCCTCGCGGACTACCATCCGGCGAGCGCGGCGGAGCGGGGGTCGCACTCGGACGAGAAGGTGCTGATGCACATCTCGAACATGCGGCCCGTGAAGCGCCTGCTCGACATCGTCCGGGTCTTCGCGCAGGTGCAGGCCGCGCTGCCGGCCCGGCTCGTGCTCGTCGGCGACGGTCCCGATCGCGACGCCGCTGAGCGCGAGGCGCGGGCCATCGGCGTGAGCTCGAAGGTGCGGTGCGTGGGGAAGGTGGACGACATCGCCGAGGCGCTCCGTTCGGCGGACCTCTACCTGCTGCCCAGCCAGACGGAGTCGTTCGGCCTCTCGGCCCTCGAGGCGATGGCCACCGGCGTGCCGGTCGTCGGCACGCGGGTCGGCGGCCTGCCGGAGGTCGTCGAGCACGGTGTGTCGGGCTTCCTCGGCGAGGTGGGCGACGTGGACGGTCTCGCGCGGGGAGCCATCGACCTGCTCCGCGACGGCGCCCTCTGGCAGGCGGCCTCGCACGCGGCGCGCGAGCGAGCGGCCCGGTTCGACACCGCGAAGGTCGTACCCCTCTACGAGGAGATCTATGCCGCGGTCGTGGCCCGCTGAGGTCGTGACGCTGGTCCGGGGCCGGAACCTGCTCCTGGCCGCGGCGGGTGTGGCGATCGGCGGGGCGCTCACGCTGGGACGCGTCGCGCTGCCGCGCGAGCTGGTGCTGGCGATGCTCTCCGCGATCGGCATCGGCGCCGTGGGCAACACGGCCAACGATCTCTGGGACGTCGAGGCGGACCGCGTCAACAAGCCGCTCCGTCCGCTCGTCAGCGGCGGTGCCCTCTCGCGCGACGCCGCACTCTGGATCGGCGGTGTGGCGGGCGGCCTCGGCCTCCTCTGCGCCTGGCTCGCCGGACCGACGGTCTTCGCCATCGGACTGCCGGCGCTGGTCGTGATGCTCGCGTACTCGCCGCTCCTCAAGCCACGGCCGGTGCTTGGCAACGCGGTGGTCTCCGTGATCGGGAGCCTGCCGCTCGTCTACGGCGCGGGCGCGGTCGGCGACTGGCACGCCGGTCTCGTGCCCTTCTGGCTCGCGGCGCTGCTCCACACCGGCCGGGAGATCGTCAAGGACCTCGAGGACATCCCGGGCGACCTCGCTGCGGGGCGGCGCACCATCCCGATCGCCTGGGGGCGCCGCGCCGGGTTCGTCGCGGCGGCCGTGCCGCTGGTGGTCTTCGTGCCGGTGGCCCTCGTGCCCTGGGTCGCCGGCAGCTACGGCGTGCGCTACGGCTCCATCGTCGTGCTCGTCGCCATCGGCGTGGGCGCGATCGCGACCCGGCTGCTGTCGGAACAGATGGGCGGTGCGCGCGCCGGCCTCAAGCTGGCGATGGCGCTCGGGCTCCTCGCCCTCCTCTGGGACCGCTTGTGACCCTGCTCGACGCGTTCATCCTCGGGCTCGTGCAGGGGGTGACGGAGTTCCTCCCCGTCTCGTCCGACGGCCACCTCGCGCTCGCCGAGAATCTCCTCGGCCTCCGCGCGACGGGGGGCCTCTCCGGGATCTTCCTCGACGTGGCCGTGCACGTGGCCACGCTGGCCGCCATCGTCGTGGCGTTCCGCGAACCGATCGTGCGGCTGGCGCGCGGGCTGCTGGTGCGCGAGCGGCAGGCGTGGTCCGACCTGGGCCTCTTCGCCGCCGCCTCCGTGCCGGCCGCCGTGGTCGGCCTGAGCGTGAAGGAGAGCATCGAGACCCTCTACCGGTCCCTCCCCTTCATCGGCGCGGCCTTCCTGGTGATGGGCGGCATCCTCTGGAGCACGCGGCACCGGATGTCGGGCACGCGCCAGCGGCCGAACCTCTGGGAGGCGGTCCTCATCGGGATCGGACAGGCGGCGGCCATCGCGCCCGCCATCTCGCGCTCCGGCTGCACGATCGCCGTGGGTCTCTGGCGCGGGATGGACCCCATCCGCGCCGCGGAGTTCTCGTTCGTGCTCGGCGTCCCGGCCATCGCCGGCGCCGCGCTCCTCAATGTCCCCGAGGCCGCCAAGGGCTACGCCCAGGTCGGCGGGCCCGCGCTCGCCGTGGCGTTCGTCACCGCCTTCGTGACCGGCCTCTTCGCCATCGCCCTGCTGCGGCGCCTCCTCCGGGCGCGCGCGTTCCACCGGTTCGCTCCCTATCTCTGGGCGCTCGGCGCCGCCACGCTCGTGCTCTCGACGGTCCGCGGTTGACCCTGTGCGACGGCCTCGACGCGGCCGCGCTGGAGCGGCTGACCGGCGCGCCGCTCGTCGTGATCGAGCAGAGCATCCCCTCCACGCAGGACGCGGTGCATCGCCTGGCGGAGGGCGGCGCCCCGGCTGGCACCATGGTGCTCGCCGACGAGCAGACGGCGGGGCGGGGCAGGCAGGGGCGCGCCTGGCACTCCCCCGCCGGGTGCGGTGTCTGGATGTCGGTGCTGCTGCGACCGCCGCAGCCACCCGCGGGCGGCGCGCTCGCCGTGCGCGCGGGGCTCGCGGCGATCGACGCCATCGCGGATGCCGCCCCGGGCGTCGCCGCCCGCCTCAAGTGGCCCAACGACCTCATGGTCGCCGGCCGGAAGGCGGGAGGCATCCTCTGCGAGGTGCGCTGGAGCGGCGCGGCCGTGTCGTGGGTCGCCGTCGGCGTCGGCATCAATGTGAAGGGCCCCGTGGACCCGGCGATCCGCGATCGCGCGCTGGCCCTCGCCGAGGTCTGCGCCGGCGTGTCACGCTTGGCGCTCGTCGCGGCCCTGTTCCCGCGCCTGCGAGCCCTCGAACCGCTGCCATCCGCCCTGGGACCAGCGGAACGCCAGGCGTTTCTGCGGATGGAGTGGCGCGACCCCGGTGCGGAAGAGACCGCGGACCTCGAGCCGGACGGCGCGCTCCTCGTCCGGACGGCCGGCGGGACGCTTGACCGCAGGGTAACTGCGGCCTAAGGTAGGACTCCCATGCTCCTCGCCCTCGACATCGGAAACACCGAGATCAGCCTCGGCCTCTTCGGAGGCGAGGACCTCGAGCGCTCGTGGCGCGTCACCACGCGCCCGGACCGCACGAGCGACGAGTGGGCGGTCCTGCTCCGGGCGCTGTTCGACGCGGGGGGCCTCGACATCACCCTGGTGACTGGAAGCGTCGTCTGCTCCGTCGTCCCGACCACGACCGATGCCATGGCCGAGGGCCTGATGTCGGCCACCGGCACAGCTCCGGTGATCGTGGGTCCCGAGTCGCCGCTCCCGGTGACGCTCGACGTCGAGGAGCCGCACTCCGTCGGCGCCGACCGTGTGGTGAACACCCTCGCCGCGAGCAAGCTCTTCGGCCTCGACACCATCGTCGTGGACTTCGGCACCGCGACGACCCTCGACTGCGTCACCGCCGACGGGACGTTCCTTGGCGGCATCATCGCGCCGGGCCTCCTCACGTCGGCCGAGAACCTCGTCCGCCGCGCCGCCAAGCTGTCCGCCACCGAGCTCACGCAGCCCGCCCGCGCCATTGGCCGGCGCACGGATGAGTGCCTCAAGGCCGGCCTGCTCTTCGGCACGGCGGACGCCGTGGACGGGATGGTCCGGCGGATCAAGGCCGAGTGGCCCCGCGAGGGAGTGCCCAAGGTGGTGGCCACCGGCGGCCTCGCCGCGCTCGTCGCGAAGCTCTCCGCCGAGATCGAGGAGGTCCACCCCGACCTCACGCTTCGCGGCCTGCGCCTCGCCCACGAGATTCTGACCTCGCAGGGGAGTCTGTGATGGCGGACACCCGCAGCCTGAACGTCTTCCGGCGCCTCGGCTATCGCCTTCTTCCGGGCGACGGATTCTCGTACGTCCTGCACTTGCGGCCCGCCGAGTGGCCCATCATGACCGCCCACACGGCCCTGGGCTTCGTCCTGGCCGTCGGCCTGCTCCCGGTGCTCTCCGGCGAGCGCCTCGTCACCGGGCTGTGGGCGATCTTCCTATGGGTCGTGTGCCTCAACGGCGGCACCCTGGCGATCAACAGCGTCTACGACAAGGACGACGGGGACATCGGCTACCTCGTCGCGCCACCGTTGCCGCCGAAGCACCTGCTGGCGTTCTCGCTGGCGCTCCTCCTGGTCGGGCAGGCGCTCGCGTTCACCCTGCCGAGGTCGTACGTGATCGCCTACGCGGTGTGCTTCGCGATGAGCATCGCGTACTCGGTCCCGCCGCTCCGCTTCAAGGCGGTGGCGGGCGTGGACTGGGTGATCAACATGTGGGGGTTCGGGACCTTCACGCCGTTCGCCGGATGGGCCGCGACCGGCCGTCCCCTCGGTACGATGCACGCCCTCGTCCTGCTGGGGTTCTGCCCGCTCTTCGCCGCGCTCTACCCGCTGACGCAGATCTACCAGTTCGACGAGGACCAGCGTCGCGGCGACCGGACTCTCGCCCTTATCCTCGGGATGCGCCGGAGCCTCGCCGCCGCCATCGGCACCGCGATCCTCGCCTTCGCCTGTTTCGCCGCCGCCGCGTTCATCGGGTTCATCCGGTGGTGGGCGTGGCTCGGGCTCGCTCTCTCGCTCGCCGCTTGGCTCCAGGTGCTGCTGCCCTGGTACCGCCGCCACGCCACGATGACGCCTGCCCAGCACCAGCGGGGGATGTACGCCGCCCTCGCCGCGTGGGCGGTCACGGACATCGCCGTCATCCTCGCGTTCGCTCTCTGATCGCCCGGCCAAACCCGGTGTGCTGGATCGGTCAACTGTTCCGATTAGCGCAGCAATACCAAGTGCTTGTTCGATAGATGAAAGCCCACGCCCCGCAGCTCCACCCCGCCGCCGACCTCGGCATCTCTGTCCCGCACCGCGGGGTCGAGTTGCCGGCAGTCGTCGCCATCGCCTGGTCCCTGGCCGGCGGGATGCTCTTCGGCGGCGCAGTGGTCGTCCTGATGCTCTCGATCGGCAAGCTCAGCGGCCACCTGATGTTGACGGCGAGCGCCACGCTGTTCGCCGCGGGCGCGGTGGTCGGCCTCGCGCACGGCGTCGCCCTCGGGATACTCGGGCGCCCGGAAGGCGCCTCGATCCGCGACACCGTCAACGCTCTGGTGCACGGGCTCCTCTATCTGGTGCCGGCGCAGCTCCTCGGCTGGCTCGTCGCCGGTTGGGTGGCGGCTATGCCGCTCGCCCTCGGCGGGCACAAGGTGATCGGCACAGCCCTTTCCGGCCTGGCCTGGGTGGCGATGGTGGTGACGACCTACTTCGCCGCCAGCACCGGCCTGCACGCGACGAAGCTGGCCTATCGACGCTGGACGCATCGGGTTGCGGGCACGGCGTTGGTCGCCGTGGTCTTCGCCTCGCTGGTGGTGGCCTTCCTGATCCAGCCGCCGGCCATCTGGTTCACGAGCATCCGGCTCTCGACGCCGGGCGCGATGATCCTCGCTTTCGTGTCGGCCTTCTGGTTCTATGGCCCTATGATCACCATCGGCCTGTGGCTCGTTCGTCGTTTGCGCCCGGACATCCGCGAGGCCGACATGCCCTTGCCCGCCACCCTGAAGCGCGTGGGTATCAGCGCCGGGACCGCCGTTGCCTCCGGCCTCGCTCTCGCGCTCATCGCGCTGCCGTTCTACCGTGGCGCACTGCACCTGCCGTCCGACGTGGAGCGCCTCGGGTTCGCGAGCGCGATGCTGATGGCGCTGTCCCGGGCCTTCACCGATGAGCTGTTCCTCCGCCTGTTCGCGATGACCGTGGCGTTCGTGCTAGCCGCGCGGCTGTTCAGGGCGCAGGGGACCCGCGCGGTGGCCCTGGCGATCGGCATCGCCGCGGCGCTCGACCTCATCGTCCACTGGGCCGAGATACCGGCGCTCGGCTTGCCAAACGCGGGGATGGTTGCGGCCTACGCCGTGGTGCGAGTCGTAATCCCTGCGATTACATTCGGATACCTCTTCTGGCGGCGCGGCCTCGGGGCGGCTGTGGGCGCCCACCTCACCGCCGGGGCCGCCTTGGGGGTGCTGGCACTCTGAGTCTCCAGCTTCGAGCGGGGACTCGCGATTCGTGCGCGAAACGGCACGCAGGTTGCGCGTTTCGGGACAAGGAGGCCAGATGGCTGGCGAGCGCGTCCTGATCCTCGAGGACGACCCTGGACCGGCGATGTCTGGGAACTGAGGAACATCATGAAACGTGCCGTCCTCCTGGCCGACGGGTCCGCGATCGGCGCGAAGGAGCTGCCGCCCGAGGTGGCGAGGCCCGACCTCGTCGCGACGGGTGCGCCGTCGCCGTGCCACGGGCTGCTCACACTCCTGGCGCTCGTCGCCGTCGTGCTCGCCGCGCCGCTGCGGGCGCAGCAGCCCGCGGGCGACCTCGCCTGCGAGCGCTGCCACGGCAGCCGCGAGTTCCTGGCGGGTTCGGCGGCCCACGCGATCCCCGAGTCCCTGGTGGTGGGTCGCGCGACGCTCGCCGCGAGCGCGCATGCCGGGCTGAGCTGCATTCAGTGCCATCCGCGCGCGGCGGTGTTCCCGCACCGCGCGGACGCGGGCCTGGCGGCTCCGTGCGGCAGCTGCCACGCGGGCGCCGACTCGACGTGGCACACCGGCGTGCACGCCGCGGTCCGCAGCGAGGCCGGAGTGACGTGCAAGAACTGCCACGGCACGCACGAGGTGCAGCCCGTGGCCCGGCTCGCCACGCCCGAGGGCCGCGCCGTGATGGACCGCGCCTGCACCCAGTGCCACGAGGCAATGGCGTTCACGCTGGCCGACGTGCACCGGGACTTGGTGGGGTGCGTGGACTGCCACGGCGCCCACGGGATGCGGCCCATCAAGGACCCGAGCACTCACGGTGTGCCGGTGACCATCGCCGAGGGGTGCACCCGGTGCCATCCGGCCGAGGCACGGAGCTTCTGGGCCGACACCCACGGCACGCTCGCGTTGACTCAGGCGGGTTCGACCCCGCCGATCGGGCCCGACACCGCGGCCACTTGCGTGGACTGCCACTTCGGTCACGCCGTGCGCGTCCCGCGGGATCGGGTGGCCCACTTCGCCTTCGCCGACGCCTGCTCCAGGTGCCACCCCGCATACGCCGCGACCTTCCGGGAGACCTACCACGGCCAGGTGACCCGGGTGGGTTCCGAGAGCGCGGCCCTGTGCGCCGATTGCCACGCCCCTCACGCCATCTACCCGACCGCCAACCCGCTGTCGTCGGTATCGGAGACGAACCGCGTCGCGACCTGCCGGCGCTGCCACACTGAAGCGACGGCGTCGTTCGTGGGCTACCGGCCGCACGCGGACCCGAGGGACCCGGCGCGCTACCCCGGCCTCTATGCGATCTGGCTGACGCTCACCGCCTTCCTCGTGGTCGTGACCGTCGTCTATCTGGCGCACGCCGTGCTGGTCTCCCGACGGCTGCTCCTCGAACGCAGGAGGCAGGCGTGACCCCCCGCGAGATGTACTTCGACGGCGTCGCCCTCGATGCCGCGGACCGCGGGCGCGGTCCGTACATCTGGCGCTTCACCGTGGCGGAGCGGGTGCTCCACGGCCTGCTCGTGCTGGCGTTCTATGTGCTGGCCTTCACGGGGCTGCCGCTGCGCTTCAGCTGCATCGCCTGGGCGCCGGCGCTGATGCGGATGTGGGGCGGGGCAGCGACGGCCGGGCTGATCCACCGCTGGGCCGCGGGGTTCCTGATGGCCTGCGTCGCCGGCTACGGGGCGTACGCGGTGGCCGCCGTGGCGCGCGCCAGAGACAAGCAGGCGCTCTTCTGGGGCCCCGACAGCATCGTCCTCCAGCCCTCCGACTTCCGGCAGTTCTGGCAGATGCTGAAATGGTCCGTGGGGCGGGCCGAGAAGCCGAGGCTGGGCCGCTACAGCTACCGCGAGCGCTTCAACTACGCCGTCACCTTCCTCGGACTGGCCGTGATCGCCGCCTCGGGCTTGCTGCTCTGGTTCCCCGAGTGGTTCGGCCGCTTCCTGCCGGGCGAGGTGTTCAACGTCGCGACCGTCATCCACTCCTACAACGTGATGCTGCTCGCGGCGCTGCTCGTCACCTACCACTTCGTGGACGTGCACCTCCTGCCGAACAAGTTCCCGCTCGACGGGGTGATGTTCACGGGCCGCGCGACGTTCGGCTACATGCAGCAGGAGCACCCGGTGGTGGCCGACGCGATCGGCGACCCGGCGCTGCAGGTCCCGAGCCCCGTCCCGGTCCGTGACCGCGTCGCGCCCGATCCCCCGCGCTGGCAACGCCTCGCGAGCGCCACGATCGGGATGCTGGCCCTCACGCTCGGGGTGCTGCTCATCGGCCTCAGCCTGTGGGATGCCCTGTGCTGAGACGCTTTCTCTTCCTCCCTGTGCTGGGCCTGGCGCTCGCCGTGCCGGCGGCCCGCGCCCAGCAGGACCGCACCGAACGGGCGGCCAGCGCGGCGTGCGAGCTGTGCCACGCCGATCGCGAAGTGCTGCGGCGCGGGGCGCCCGAGGGGTGGGACCCCGATTCGCTGTACGTGAGCAGCCGGTCGCTGGTGGGCAGCCCGCACGCCGCCATCCCGTGCGTGCGCTGCCACCCGATCCCGGGCGTCACGCCGCACCCCGTCGAGGCGCGGGCGACGCTGCCCTGCGGCACCTGCCACGCCGAGGCGGACTCGCTCTGGCGCGCCGGGCCGCACGGCGGCCGGCGCGGCAAGCTCGAGGCCCCGTGCACGGGGTGCCACGGCAAGCACGACATGGTGCGCTCCGCGGCGATGCTGTCGGGCGAAGGGCTGCTCCGGCTCTCCGCGCGCTGCGTTACCTGCCATCTCGACCGCGCCTTGAGACCGGGCGACGTGCACCAGGGGAAGGTGAACTGCGCCTCCTGCCACGGCGCCCACATGATCCAGCCGGTCAGCGACCCCGCCACGCGGGGCGTCCCGGTCGGCATCGCCGAGCGGTGCGCGGGCTGCCACGACTCGGTGGCGGTGCGCTGGCGCGGCGACGTCCACGGCACGACGGCCAACCTGCAGGCGCGGGGCCGGCAGGCCATCGGCGCGCACTCGGCGGCCACCTGCATCGACTGCCACGGCGGCCACGGCGTGACGCGCGCGCTGCAGTTGGACCGCGAGGTGGCGCTGGTCGAGAAGTGCGCCGCCTGCCACACGGAAGAGGGCGAATCGTACTCCGACACGTACCACGGCCGCGCCACGCGTGTCGGGAACTACCGGGCGGCCCGCTGCGTGGACTGCCACTCGGCGCACCGGATCTTCCCGGTCTCCGACCAGCGCTCGAGCGTCGCACTCGCGAACCGGGTCGCGACGTGCGCCACGTGCCACCAGAAGGCGTCGCGGCCGAGCTTTGTGGCCTACCGCCCGCACGCGAGGCCGCACAGCCCCGCTGAGGGCCCGTTCATCTACGGCGCCTGGCTGCTGATGAACATGCTGCTGTTCTTCACCTTTTCGCTGTTCGGCCTGCACACGGTCCTCTGGCTGCTCCGCTCGCTGCAGCTCCAGTGGGCCGAGCGGCAGCGCCGCCGGGCGCTCGGCCTGCCGCCGAAGCCCAAGGAGCGGACGCCGCTCGACAGCGCGGACCGCGGCCACGGACCGTATGTGTGGCGGTTCCGGCTCACCCACCGCATCCTGCACGGGATCTCGGTGGTGAGCTTCTTCGTCCTCGTCATCACCGGCCTGCCGCTCCGGTTCTCGTGCGCCGCGTGGGCCTCGCACATGATGGATCTGATCGGCGGGACGCGCACCGCCGGCATCGTCCACCGCATTGCGGGCGGCATCACCGTCGCGTACTTCCTCGCCCATCTGGTGGATCTCGTCATCGTTTTCGCGAAGAGCAAGGACCGGAAGCGGCTCCTCTGGGGTCCGGACTCGATGGTCCCCGGTCCGCAGGACCTACGGGACTTCCTGCAGATGTTCCAGTGGTTCTTCGGCAAGGCGGCGTACCCGAGATTCCCGCGGTACGGCTACAACGAGAAGTTCCACTACTTCGGCGCGTTCTGGGGCATTCTCCTCCTCGGCGGGTCCGGCCTGCTCCGGTGGTTCCCCGAGGTGTTCACGAACGTGCTGCCGGGCTGGGCGTTCAACGTGGCAGCGATCTTCCATTCGGAGGAAGCGGTCCTCGCCGCCGGCTTCATGTTCGTCATCCACTTCTTCAACGTGCACATGCGGCCCGACAAGTTCCCGGTGGACGGCACGATGTTCACCGGGCGCGCCAAGGTCGAGGTACTGCGCGAGGAACACCCGCTCATCGCCGAGCACTGGGGTGACCTCGCCGACCGCCCGGTCAGCCTGCGCGCCGTGCCGGACGAGGTCGCGCCGCCGCCGCCGCGTTGGATGACGCTGACGGCGGCCTTCCTGGGCCTCGCGGCCCTCGGCGTCGGCCTGGTCCTGGTGGGGATGATCCTGTGGGTGCAGCTGTGCTGAGGCGGATCGCGGTCGCTGCGGTCCTCGCTGCGGCGGCGGCGGGAGCAGCCCGGGCCCAGTCGGTGCCGGTGTGCGAGCGGTGCCACGGCAGCCGGGAGTTCCTGAGCCGCGCCGCCGGCGCGGTGATCCCCGAGTCGCTGGTCGTGACGCGGAGTGCGCTCGACCGCGACCGCCATCTCGGCGTGCCGTGCTCGGGGTGCCACACGCAGGTGACGGCCTTCCCGCACGATGCCGACCGGGCCCGGATCGTGAACTGCGCGCGGTGCCACATCGCGCAGGACACGCTGTGGCGCACGTCGGTGCACGGGCCGCACGGCGGGAGCGGGCCGCGGGCCACCTGCCAGTCGTGTCACGGGTCGCACCGGCCACCCATCGCGGGGTTCCTGCGGACGGCCGAGGGACGCGCCGCGATGCGCGCGGCTTGCACCAACTGCCACGCGGAAGCGGTGCGGCGGGAGCTGGCGGACGTGCACGTGAATTCGGTGGCCTGCACGCGCTGCCACGGCGAGCACGACATCCGGCCGGTTCCGGACCCGGCCACGCACGGCATCGACGTGGCGCTGGCCCGGACGTGCAGCCAGTGCCACCCGCAGGTGGCCGCGACGTACTGGCGGGACGTGCACGGCACCACCGCCGTCCGGCAGGCGCGCGAGCAGAAGGCGCCGGCGCAGGCCGCCGCGACCTGCGTCTCGTGCCACGGCGTGCACGGTATCCGCCGGGCGAACGACCCCGGGTGGCGCCGCGACGTGGTGGACGACTGCAGCACGTGCCACCCGCGGTACGGCGCCACGTTCAAGGACAGCTACCACGGGCAGGCCACCACCGTCGGCTCGCGGGCGGCGGCGAAGTGCGAGGACTGCCACACGCCGCACAACATCCGCCGCACGTCGGACCCGCTGTCCTCCGTCTCGGTGGCGAACCGGCTCACCACCTGCCGGGCGTGCCACACCGAGGCGAGCGGCAAGTTCGCGGGCTACCTCCCGCACGCCAACCCGAAGGACCGCGCCGCCTACCCGCTGCTGTTCTGGGTGTGGTTCTTCATGAACAGCGTCCTGTTCGGGACGATTCTCGTGTGGGGCGCGCACGCCGCGATCTGGTTCGCCCGCAATTGGCAGGAGCGGCGGAAGCGCCAGGCCGAGGCGGTGGCGCACGGCGCGAAGGTGCCGATGGACTCGGCGCTGCGCGGCGGGCCGCCGTACGTGTGGCGGTTCAACGTCTTCTTCCGGATCATTCACGCGCTCATCGTGGTGACCTTCTTCCTCCTGGTCACCACGGGCCTGCCGCTGCGCTTCAGCTGTGCCGCGTGGGCCCCGGGCCTGATGTCGTTCCTCGGCGGCGCCGAGATGGCCGGTCGCATCCACCGGTACACCGGCCTCGTGATGTTCGGCTACTTCATCATGTACGTGGTCTACATGACCCTCCGCCTGGCGAAGTCCCGGCGGAAGCTCGACCTCCTCGCCGGCCCGAACTCAATCCTGCCGCAGCTGCAGGACCTGCGCGACTTGACCGCGATGATGAAGTACTTCTTCGGGAAGGGCCAGCACCCGCGCTTCGGCCGCTTCAGCTACATGGAGAAGTTCGACTACTTCGCCGAGGCCTGGGGCGTGTTCGCGATCGGCTTCACGGGCCTGATGCTCTGGTTCCCGGAGTTCTTCGGCCGGTTCTTCCCGGGCATCCTGTTCAACGTGGCGATCATCATCCACTCGTGGGAGGCGATGATCGCGACGGCGTTCATCTTCACCATCCACTTCTTCAACGTGCACCTGCGTCCCGAGAAGTGGCCGCTCGACGCGGTCATGTTCACGGGCCGCGCGTCCCTCGAATACATGCTCGAGGAGCACCCGCTGATGGCCGAGCGGATCGCCGAGGGGGTGCGCACGGAGCCGGTGAGCCTGAAGGCCATCGCCGACAAGCCGGCGCCGCCGCCGCCCAGGTGGATGAACTTCCTGGGCGCGTTCACCGGGCTTCTCCTGCTGGGCTATGGCATGGTGCTGATCGGCCTGATCCTGTGGGGGTCGCTGTGCTAGCCCGCCGGCACGCCCTTCTCGTGCTCGCCGCCCTCGCGGCGATCCTGGCCGGGTGTGGCCGCCGGTCGGGGACCGCGCCCGACCCGCACGAGAAGGTGGCGTGCGTGGGGTGCCACCGGGGCGTCGCCGCCGACTCGGGGCGGGGCCCCGTGCCGGACAAAGGCTGTACGTCCCGGAACTGCCACCCCGGCGGCGGCCCGGACACGGCTCGCGTGGCGCTCGTGCGGTTCGCACACCGGGCGCACCCCGATAGCCGCGGCGGCACGGTCGCCTGCGCCGCGTGCCACACTCACGCGCCGGGCAGCGCCGCGATGACCACCGACACGACGGCGTGCGCCCTCTGCCACGTGAAGGATCTGGCGGAGGCACGGGGCCGCCAGCCCGACTGCCGCTCGTGCCACGCCAACCCGCAGTACGCGCCAACGACGAGCCAGGGCGTGCCCATCTCGCACGCGCAGATCGACGCCGAACACGTGCCGTGCACGCGGTGCCACTACCAGGTGCTGGAAGGGAACGCCGCACAGGTGGACAAGTGCGCCGGGTGCCACCGCGACACGGTCGTCGCGGCCGTCCGCTCGGCCGACACACTGCACGCCGCCCACCCGAACTTCCGGTGCGAGACTTGCCACGGACCGGTCCGCCACCGGGTGGTGGCGATGAGCACGTCAGTCACCCTCGCGTGCGGCGACTGTCACGCCCAGGGGCACCGGCGCCCCATCCCGGCCGACACGTCCAGCATGGCGGAGTGTTCCGACTGCCACCCGGAGGTCCACGCCGAGCAGCAGCGCCTGATCCTCGGCCTCCTGCCGGGCGAGCCCATCCGGCCCAGCCCGATGTTCATGGGTGGCGTCACGTGCCGCTCCTGTCACGTGGCGCCGGGGCAACCGGGCCCCCGGGTGGGACGGCCGCTGGTGTCCAACGCGGCGGCGTGCACGGGCTGCCACGGGTCGCAGTGGTCGGGGATCCTCTCGCGCTGGCGGAGGGGGTACCAGCGCCGTGAGGCGTGGGTGGGCGCCTACATGAGCGCCGCGGTGCGCGCGGTGGGCGATTCGGCGCGGCCGGCGGCGGCGCGGGCGCGGGCCCAGGTCCGGCGGGCGCAGTCCCTCCTCGCCTTCCTGCGCGCCGCGGGGCCGCTCCACAACCTCCCCGCGAGTGACCGGATCATGAGGGACGCGTTGGACCTCGCCTACCGCTCGTATCGGACCGCGGGGCTCTCGGCGCCGGCCAGGCCGGAGCTGGGGCCGCCGGTTCGGACGGGCGCCTGCCTCTCGTGCCACTACGGGATCGAGGAGGCCGGCGCCGAGCGTGACTCGACGTTGGGTCGCCGGCTGAGCCACGCGGACCACCTGTTCCGGGCTTTCCTCTCGTGCGACGCCTGCCATGCGGTGGGGGCGGCGCCTCCGGGGCTTCCGGACAGTCTCTGGATCGACACCACGCGCCTGGACCGCGGTGGTCCACCGAGCCGGAGGAGATAGTGGAACAGTAGGCGCATAAGATGTTATGACACAAAATGTTACGCGTGCGCCGCCAGCCCCTTGACACGGGGGTTGGCGGCGCTATTATTACGCACGCTGTTAGCACTCTCCATTGGAGAGTGCTAAGGTGAAATGGAACGGCATTGGTCGGAGGTGGGCAGCCTCCAAAGTGAACACCAGAGAGCAGGAGGTTCGTGGAGAATGGCAACGGGCGGGAAGGCGAAGTCCAAGATCAGTCCGCTCGCGGACCGCGTGGTCATCCGGCCGCTTGAGGAGACCGAGCAGATGCGCGGCGGGCTGTACATCCCGGATACCGCGAAGGAGAAGCCTCAGCAGGGCGAAGTGGTTGCCGTGGGGCCGGGACGCGTGGAAAAGGGCGAGCACGTGAAGATGGAGGTCAAGGTCGGCGACAAGGTGCTCTACGGGAAGTACTCGGGCACCGAGGTCACGATCGGCGACGAAGCGTTGCTCATCATCAAGGAATCGGACGTCCTCGCCGTCATCGGCTGAGTGGCGGACCATACGGAAAAGGAGTAAGACGGCATGCCTGCAAAGGAACTCGTTTTCGGCGTGGACGCCCGCGCGAAGCTGAAGAGGGGCGTGGACCAGCTCGCCGACGCGGTGAAGGCGACGCTCGGCCCCAAGGGCCGGAACGTCGTGCTCGACAAGAAGTTCGGGAATCCGACCATCACCAAGGACGGCGTGACGGTGGCGAAGGAAATCGAGCTGCCGGACGCGATCGAGAACATGGGCGCCCAGATGGTGAAGGAGGTCGCGACGAAGACCTCCGACGTGGCGGGCGACGGCACCACGACGGCCACCGTCCTGGCCCAGGCGATCGTCCGCGAGGGGCTGAAGAGCGTCACGGCCGGGATGGACCCGATGGCCCTCAAGCGGGGCATCGACAAGGCCGTCGAGGTGGTCGTCGGCGAGCTGAAGAAGATGTCCGTCCCGACGACGGGCAAGAAGGAGATCTCGCAGGTCGGCTCCATCTCGGCCAACAACGACGCGACGATCGGCGACATCATCGCCGACGCGATGGAGAAGGTCGGCAAGGACGGCGTCATCACGGTCGAGGAGGCGAAGAGCCTCGAGACGACGATGGAGACCGTGGACGGGATGCAGTTCGACCGCGGCTACGTGTCGCCCTACTTCGTGACCGACGCCGAGAAGATGGAGGCGGTCCAGGAAGACGCCCTCATCCTGATCCACGACAAGAAGGTCGGCTCGATGAAGGACCTCCTGCCGGTGCTGGAGAAGGTGGCCCAGTTGGGCAAGCCTCTCCTTATCATCGCGGAGGACATCGAGGGCGAGGCGCTCGCCACCCTCGTGGTGAACAAGCTCCGCGGCACGCTGAAGGTCTGCGGCGTGAAGGCGCCCGGCTTCGGCGACCGCCGCAAGGAGATGCTGCGGGACATCTCCATCCTTACGGGCGGCCAGGTGATCAGCGAGGAACTCGGCTTCAAGCTCGAGAACGCGACGGTGAGCGATCTCGGCAAGGCCAAGCGCGTCGTGGTGGACAAGGACAACACCACGCTCGTGGACGGCGGGGGCAAGCGCAAGGAGATCGAGGGCCGGATCGCCGAGATCCGGGCGCAGATCGAGAAGTCCACGTCGGACTACGACAAGGAGAAGCTGCAGGAGCGGCTCGCGAAGCTGGCCGGCGGCGTGGCGGTGATCAACGTCGGCGCGGCCACCGAGACGGAGATGAAGGAGAAGAAGGCCCGCGTCGAGGATGCGCTGCACGCGACGAGGGCCGCGGTGGAAGAGGGCATCGTGCCGGGCGGCGGCGTCGCCCTGCTGCGGTGCCAGTCCGCCGTTACGAAGCTGAAGCTCGAAGACGAAGAGAAGGTCGGCGCGGAGATCGTGCGCCGGGCGCTCGAGGAGCCCATCCGGATCATCGCCCAGAACGCGGGCGCAGAGGGCTCGATCGTCGTGGCGAAGGTGCGCGAGTCGAAGGACAAGAACTTCGGCTACAACGCGCAGACGGACGTATACGAGGACCTCGTCGCGGCGGGCGTCATCGACCCGACGAAGGTCACGCGCAGCGCGCTCCAGAACGCCGCGTCCATCGCCGGTCTACTGCTCACGACCGAGGCGGTGATCGTGGAGAAGAAGGAAGAGCAGAAGGCCTCGGCTATGCCGCCGGGTGGGGGCATGGGCGGGATGTACTAGGCCCTGCCGTCGCACCCCGCCACCCAAGTGAGGGGTGAGGGGTCAGAGGTGAGAGGTGACACGGCCCCGGAGCGATCCGGGGCCGTTTCGCTTGACGGGACCGGGCGTCGTCTCCTAGGTTGGGCCCATCCCCATCCAGGATCGTTCCCGTGCGATCCTTCGTTGTGTCGGTCGTGCTCGGGCTCGCGCTGGCCCCGGCTCTCGCCGCCCAGGACCGCGCCCAGGAGCGCCGGTCCCTCGGCGCCGACAGCCTCTTCGGCCCCGGCATCGTGGATCTCTCCGCCAACGGCAACGCGGTGAAGCTGCGGCTAGCGCGGCCGGTGCACGTGGTCGTGTTCGCCCTGAGAGAGCCGGCGGTGGCGCAGCTGGTGCTCCCGCGGCGGTCGGAGACGCGCGTGTCGCGGGCGGGCGATCACTGGATCGACCTGCCGTGGCCGGTGATGTCGGACCGCGAGGGGCGAACGACGTTCATGGTCCAAAGGGTGGATATCGCTGGCACGCCGGCGCCAAGTGCCCTCCCGCCGAGTGCCCGCGTGCCCCCCGGCGCGGTCCCGGCGGCGGGCACCACGGGCAGCGGCACGGTCACCCTCGTGATCGTGGCCGACAGCGTCTGGAGCCGCGACGCCATCGTGGCGCTGCTTCCCACGCAGCCCCAAGGGAGCCCGATGGCGATGGCCCACGCCATCGCGGCGGCGCTGATCGGCGGCCGGGCCGATACCTGCGCCGCCTACCTCGTGCGCTGGTGACCGCGGCGCCGGCCGGCGCTGCTGCCGACTAGCGCCGCCGGGCGGGTGACGGCGTCGGCGTCGGCGCGGCCTCACGGACGATCCGGGCGACGGTCGCGGAGTCGGCGCTGAGCAGCCCCACCCGTGGCAGCCGCCACAGCAGCGTCGCCCACAGCGTGTCCTGCGCGAACGCGCGGCGGAAGAGCGGCAGCGCTTCCTCGACGCGGCCGCGGTCGGCCAGCGCGACGGCGTGCCAGTACACGAGTTCCCCGTTCACCGCCGAATCGGGCAGGAGTGCCGCCGCCGCGGCGTAGGCGACCATCGCCGAGTCGATCTTTCCCACGGTCGTGTAGTCGTCCCCCTGTGTGGCGAGGCGGTAGGCGCGCGCCACGTGCACCAGCCGCCGCAACTCGCCGATCGGATCCCGGCTGTCCTCCACGCGCAGGTCGAAGAGCCGGTCCCATGGCGGGAGCGACCGGTCGCCGCTCACCACCACCAGCGCGGCTGACTGTCTTCCGCGGATGTCACCCCCCTCGCGTTGCGCGGCCTCGAGCGCCGCGAGCAGCCGCTCGGCGAGGTCGCCGCGCGTCGTCTCGAAGGCGCGGCCCATCGCGTCCCAGACGGTGCCGCGGAGCATCAGGTTGGCCTGCGCCGCGTACCACCGGCCGACACGGCTGCCCGCCTCGGGGATGTCGCGCCGACCGGTGAACGACGCCGGTGTGCCGCGCGCGTCGATCATCCCCACCTGGCGGACGGCGGAGTCGGGGTCCGCCGCGAGTAGCGCGCGGAGCGCCAGCGGCGCGCTGACGCCCGTCCGCATCAGGGCGAGCCCGCGCGGTCCGTAGGCGGGATTGATGAACGATTGCGTGGCCACGGCACCGACTCCCGGCTCGGCCCAAGCCACCGTGCCGCCGACCGAGAACCAGTGCGACTGCACGGCAACGCCGAGCTGTCCGGTCGTCGAGTCCACGGCGACGATCGAGAAGGTGTGCGCGGGCCGGCCCGGCCAGGCCGGTTCCCGCGAGGGGTCGGCCACACTCTGGGCGGTGGCGGCCGCCGGGGCGATGAGCAGGGCAGCGGCGCCGGCGATGGCGCGCCAGGCGCGAGCAGCGCACAGACGGGTAGGCTCCACGGGCGGGTCTCCTCACGGGTGCGGCCGAGAGTGTGCGCGTCCGCGCGCACCGGCGCAAGATGGAGGGCGGGACCCCGAGCGATGCGGAAGGGCGCTCCGCCGTCTATCTTAGGTGCGCGTGACCGACCCGACACCTCCCGCCGCCAGCGCCCGCCCCCAGGCGGCCGCGCGCGCGACCCTCCCGCGCGAGCTCTCGGATTTCCTCATCGAGCTCTCGATCGCGCTGCACAAGCACGCCATCTACCCCGAGGGCCACCCGACGCTGGCACCGTCCGCCGAGGCCGTCGCCCGGCGCCTCCTGGGCCTGCTCGTCGAGCGGGGCCAGCTCTCGCTCGGCGTGGCGCGCGACCAGCTGATCATCGAGGGCGTCGCGACGGATACTCGGCACCCGGTTCTCCACGAGCTCGCGAACCGGCTCCACCGCCATCACCTCGGTGCGGTGCAGTTCGGGCAGGGCGTCCAGCCGGAGGAACTCGACGACGCGCTCAAGCTCCTGGCCCAGGATGCCGACCGGATGGACGAGCCGCTCGGCCTCGGGCCCCTCACGCGTCTCGCCCAGTGGGCGCACATCCGGCTCTTTCCCCTGACGTTCGACCGTCTTGACCTGGTGGGAGGCGACGGCGGCGAAGGCGGTGAAGGCGGCGGTGTCACCGGCGGCCGCACGGCGCAACTCTGGGTCGGCCTCGCGCGCGCGGCGCTCGCGGGCAGCGAAGTCAAGGTGGAGCAGCGCCCGCCGGAGCCGCAGGCGTTCCGTCCCACGGCGGCGGAGATACCGCCCGCCGAGGGTGCGGAGCCGGAGCCGGCGGCGGCGGACGTCGCGGAGCCTGCGGCGGTGGCGCAGGCGATCGCATCGCACGAGCGCGGCACGGCCTACGACCAGGTGATCGTGGGCTACCTGCTGCAGATCGCGAACGAGCTCAAGACCGCGTCGGGCGTGGGCGCGGCCTCGCTCAAGAAGCGGATGAGCCGCCTCGTCTCCGCACTCGATCAGACCACCCTGAAGCGCCTGCTCGAGATGGGCGGCGATCTGGGCCAGCGGCGGCAGTTCATCCTCGACGCGTCGCAAGGGATGGCGATGGACGCGGTCCTCGACCTCGTCAAGGCCGCGTCGGGCGAGGGCGCGCCGATCTCGGCCGCGATGCTCCGGATGCTGACGAAGATGGGGCACCACGCCGAGCGACTGCCGCTGAACCGTCGGCCGCTGGCCGAGTCGGAGCTCCGCGAGCAGGTGGGTGAGCTGGTGAAGGGCTGGGCTCTGGCCGATCCGAACCCGGACAGCTACGCGCTCGCGCTGCAGCGGATGGCCGCGGCGGCGCCGACGCTCGTCACGGCGGAGGAAACGCAGTTCGCGCCGGAGCCGGAGCGCGTCATCAAGATGGCGTGCGAGGCGGACGCCACCGGCGACGCGCTGGATCGCGCGGTGGACCAGCTCGTCGGGCAGGTCCGGCTTGCCGCCGTCCTCGACATCCTGGACCGCGCGCCTCCCGAGCGCCCGGTCGCCGCCGTGGTGGCGGCGAAGGTGCTGACGCCGGCGGCGATCCGCTCGGTGCTGGAGGTTCACCCGATCGACATCGCGCTCCTCGACCGCCTGATTGCGAAGATGGGCCTGGACGCCGCCGATCCGATGCTCGACGTGCTCGCGGAGACCGAGTCGCGCCAGGCACGGCGCGCCATCCTCGATCGGCTCGTGCGGTTCGGGGGGGAGGTCGGGCCGAAGCTCATCCCGCGGCTCGGCGACGAGCGCTGGTACGTGGTGCGCAACCTCCTCTACCTCGCGGCGGAGTTGCCGCGGTCGCCGGAGGGACTCAACCCCGTCGCGTTCCGCCAGCACCCGGAACAGCGCGTGCGCCGGGAGGCGCTGCGTCTGCTGTTCAAGGACCCGGCCGAGCGGACGCGCGCCATCTGCACCGCACTCTCCGACGCCGAGCCGGGCGTGCAGCGGCTCGCGCTCGCGAGCGCCGCGGAGGGCGGCTGCCCCGAGCCGGCGGTCTCGCTCGTGGTCCGGATCGCCTCCGACCTCGACCAGGAGCAGGACGTGCGCGTCGGTGCGATCCGCGTGCTCTCCGCGCACGGTGGCGCGATGGCCCTGGATGCGCTGCTCCGGCTCACCGAGATTCGACGCCGCTCCATCATCGACGTGATGCGCTCGTCGGCCGCATCGACGGAGTTCCTCACGGCTCTGGCGGCGCTTGGCGCGTTCGCGTCGGACCGGCGGGCGCGCGGGCGGCTCGAGGCGGCGGCCCGGCTCAGGGACCCCGCCGTGCAGAAGGTCGTGGCTGAGGCGCTGAAAGGGACGAGATGACCGAAGAGACCACCCGGTTCCTCACTTCGTTTGCGCAGGCGCTGGCGACGATGACGCTCTACCCGGACGGGCATCCGGCCCGGGAGGGCATCATCGACACCGCCTACCAGAACCTCGCGGCGCTGCAGAAGGTCGACCCGCGCGTCAAGTTCTCGTTCCTCGGTGACGAGGTTCTGCTGGGCGATCGGCCGATCCGCGAGCTGCGCGGCTGGGACTGGAGCGGCCGGCTCTCGTCGGCGGGCGTGCAGCGCCTGCAGTTCGACTCCGAGGTGGCGCGCGAGGAGTTCGAGGGGTTCCTCTCCGAGGTGCTGGCGCGGCTCACCCTCTCGGCCATCCAGCGCATGCCGGGGCCGACGCAGGGGGGCGTGGGCCCCATCCGCTTCGGCGCCGTGGGCATCCGGGAACTGGAGCCCGAACCCGAGATCGCCACGGCGACCATCGCGCTGACGCTGCACGAAGAGGCCGAGACCATCGAGTGGCTGCACGGCGAGATGGTCGGCGGCCGGAATCTGCCGCTGGCCGAGGCGGAGGCGGTGGTCCGGTCGCTCTCGCTCGCGATGCACGGTGACCGCGCCGTGGTCCTGCCGCTCCTCAGCCTGCGTCGCTACGACGAGTACACGACCACGCATTCGCTCAACGTGTGCGTGCTCTCGATGGCGCTCGCCGAATGGGTCGGCCTCGGCGCCCGCGACGTGCGCGCCTTCGGCGTGGCGGGCCTCCTGCACGATATCGGCAAGACGCGCATCCCGACGGAGATCCTGAACAAGGCGGGGCGCCTCTTGCCGGAGGAGCGCGAGGTGATGAACCGCCATCCGGTGGAGGGCGCGCGGATCATCGTCGCTTCGGAGGAGAAGCTGGACCTGGCGGCTGTGGTGGCGTACGAGCACCACGTCATGCTGAACGGCGGCGGGTACCCGAAGTTCGACTACCCGCGCGAAAGCCACCAGGCATCGAAGATGGTGCACGTGTGCGACGTGTACGACGCGCTGCGCACCAACCGGCCGTACCGCGCGTCGTGGGATTCGAAGAAGGTGCTGGACTACATCGAGGAGCGGGCCGGTACGGAGTTCGACGCCGAGATCGGGCGGTCGTTCGGCAAGATGATGCTGGAATGGGAACCGCGCGTCGCGTCCGCCGACGCCGTCCTCCCGGAAGCCGCCGCGGCACCGGCGGCCCAACCCGCCGCGCCCGCCGCGCCAGCGGCGGAAGCTCCCGCGCCTCCCTCAGCGCCGCCCCAAGGGTAGCGAGAGCTGCCCGGGCCCCCGGCCGACGTCCACGGTCGGCAGGGGCTCGTCCTGCGACGCCACTAGGATCGTCCCCCGGAACGCCGTGCCGGCCAGTGCCCGGCTCACCGCCTGGAGGGCGAGGTCCGGGGTGTTGCAGCGATCGGAGAGGTGCGCCAGCACCACGACAGACAGGCCCGCGTGCGCCACCTCGGCGGCCAGCGCTGCGGCCTGGCTGTTGGAGAGGTGGCCGCCGTGGCCCGCGATCCGCGCCCGCACGGCCGCCGGGTAGCCGCTCCCGCGCAGCAGCACCTCGTCGTGATTCGTTTCCAGCACCAACCCATCCAGGTCGCGGCAGGCGAGGCCCAGCGCCGCGGTGGGTGAGCCGACGTCGCAGGCGACGCCGAGGCGCCGGCCTTCGCCGTCCTCCACGACCAGCACGACCGGATCGGCCGCGTCGTGGGCCGTGGGGTACGCCGTGAGCCTGAAGGCGCCGCACGCGACGCGCCGGCTGGCGGGGAGAGGCACCGTACCTGGAGCGGAACCGAGCGCCGTGCCGAGCGCCGCCAGGGTGCCCACGCTGGCGAACACGGGGACCTGCCACGCGGCGGCGGCGCGCGCCACGCCACGGGTGTGGTCGCCGTGCTCGTGGGTGAGGACGATGGCGCGGATCGCGCCCGGATCGCGGCCCGCGGCCGCGAGCCGGCGGCCGAGGTCGCGGAACGAGAAGCCGGCGTCGACCAGGAGCGCGTCGCCGCCGGCCTCGAGGAGCAGCGCGTTGCCGCGGCTGCCCGAGCCGAGCACGGTCAGCCGCAGGGGGTCTCCCGGGTGGCCGTGCCCCACACCGAAGCGAGGTAGCGGCGCATCGCGTCGTCCACGAGGATGTCGCGACGCGGGAGGACTCGCTCGGCGATCTCCACGAACCGTCCGGCCTCCAGGACCGGCCCGAGCTGGTCCAGGCCCCAGCAGAACGGCGCGATCTCGGCCGGCGGCCGCTTCGATCCGAAGAGGTTCGCGCCCACCCCCACGACGCAGCCCGTCGGGAGCATCGTGCCGATGGCGGTCTTCACGTGGTCGCCGAAGAGGGTGCCCAGGTTGGTGAGCCCCGTGTCGTGGCGGACCCCGTGCAGGGTGAGGCGGATCGGGCCGTAGGTGTTCTTGAGGTTCGACGTGATGGTGTCCGCGCCGAGGTTCACCCACCGGCCGACGATGGAGTGGCCGAGGAACCCGTCGTGGGACTTGTTCGCGTAGCCGAGGAACACGGCGTTCGACACCTCGCCGTGCACGATGCAGCGCGGGCCGATGGCGCTGGCGGAGATCTTGCCGCCGACGAGGCGGGTGTCGCGCGCCACGGCGAGGGGGCCGGCGAGCCGGGTGAAGGCGTGCACCTCGACGCCGGGCGCGAGAACGATCGGTCCCTTGCGGACGTCGAACACCACCTGCGGCTCGACGACCGCCTCGCCGGCGAGCACCAAGGCGGGATCGCCGAGGACGGTCACGCCACGCGGAATGGTCGTCTCGCCGTGCTCGGCGCGGAGGCGCTCGAGGTCTTCGGCGAGGACGAGCGGCAGGTCGCCGATGAGATCCCACACGCCGGCGAGGCGCTTGCCCGGGAGCGGCACCGCGGTCCACGTGTCCGGCGCCGACCAGCCGGACCACTCCACCCGTCGCGGCAGCGCCAGGCCCACGAGCGCGCCGTGCTCGTCCACGAACCGCAGCGGGTCCGTGACTTGGGCGGGGACGGGCAACTCGCGCGCCGGCGCGAAGGAGGAGAGAAAGACCAGCCGCGCGTTGTTGGGTTCCCCAGGGCGCGAGACCACCGCAGGCGCGCCGGGCTCGGCGAAATCGGCGAGGTGGCCGGCGGCCAGGTGGCCGGCGACGGGGCGGCCGAGGGCCGCGGACCAGCGCTCGCGGAGCAAGAACGCGCCGTAGCGCAACTCGCCCAGTGGCCGCGAGTGCGCGAAGGGCAGAAAGAGGTCGCGCAGCTCGGGAGAGTCGAAGAGATAGACCTCGGCCGTCATGCGCCGCGGTCTCCCGTGAGGTCGGCGGGGAGCCGGCCCAGCAGGCTCTTGAGGCTCGCCGCCCGCTCCATGGTGGTTACGAGCGTGATCCCTCCCATGTGCACGACCACGAGCCCCTCCACACCGAAGGCGACGACCGTTCCATCCTCCGCCCAGATCACGGAGTCGCGCGAATCCACGGCGTGGGCGCTCCCGACGGTGACGTTCCCGGCGGTATCGGTGGCGCGCACCCGTGCCAGCGCGGCCCACGAGCCGACGTCGTCCCAGCCGAAGTCGCCGCTCAGCGTGGCGCCCCGCGTGGTCCGTTCGAAGACGCCGACGTCCACGCTCACCGGCTTCGACCCGCGATAGAAGCCCGCCACGTCGCCGCGATCGAGCGCCGGCAGCGCGGCGGCGAGTTCCGGGGTGTGGGCTTCGACCTCGGCGCGGAATCGTCGGGCCGTCCAGGCGAAGAGGCCGGTGTTCCACGAGGCCCCCTCCGCGATCATCGCGGCGGCCCGCTCGGGCGAGGGCTTCTCGACGAAGCGCGCGATGGCCCGGGCATCGGTGCCGCGCACCGGCGCGCCGGGCACGATGTAGCCGTACCCGATCTCCGGTCGCGTGGGCCGTGCGCCCACCGTCACCACGACGTCGTGCGCGGCGGCGAGGTCGAGCGCGGCGGCCGCGGCGGCGCGGAATGCGCCGCCGTCGCGCACCGTCCAGTCGGCGTGGAGGGAAAGCACCACCGCCTCGGGGTCCTCGCGCGCGGCGAGCGCCGTCGCCCACGCGAGGGCGGGAGCGGTGGAGGCGGCAAAGGGCTCGGTGAGGATGTTCTCGACCGGCACAGCCGGCAGCGCGCGCTGGATGGCGGGGCCCAAGGCGCGCGAGGTGACCACCAGCACACGAGCGGCCGGGATCAGCGGGAGGATGCGGTCCACGCTCTCGGTGATGAGCGGCTGCTCTCCAGCCAGGGGGAGCAACTGCTTGGGCCGCTCGGCCGTGGAGACCGGCCAGAAGCGGGAGCCCACTCCGCCGGCGAGGACGACGGCCCAGCGCATCTAGGCGGGCCCCTCGACGGGTCCGGCGGGTTCACCGAGGAGCTCGCAGACCTGGTGGTACAGTTTGTTGGGCGAGAAGGGCTTGGTCACGACGGCGGCGGCGCCCAGCGCGCGGGCGCGCTCGAGGTGCGCCTTCTGACCGGTCGCGGTCAGGACGAGCCACGGCACGCGCGCCAGGTCCGGCTCCCGCCGGGCCTCCTCCATCACGTCGAGACCGGAAAGGCCGGGGAGGCCCACGTCCACCAGGATCAGCGCGACGTCGCGGTGCGCGCGGAGGAACGCGAGAGCGGCCGTCCCGTCGGCGGCCGAAGAGACGCGGAACGGGCCGCGCGAGAACTGTATCTCGATGATGTGCGCGATGAACGGCTCGTCGTCGATGACCAGCAGGTGGTGCGGGGAAGTGGTCATGCTAGAGGAGGCCGGCGATCTCCGCGCGGAAGCGCTTGAGGTCGTAGAGGAGCGGGCCGATATTGGCGTTCGGCCGAGCCAGGACCAGGAGCTTGGCGTTCGGGGACAGGTTGGCCACGACCGCGGCGCCCGCGCCGTACTCCAGCACGCCCATCTCGAGGCCGCTGCCCGAGGCGGTGGCGCCAAGCTGGTCGCAGGCGCGCAGGACGTTGGGGATGAGGGCCGCGAGGGCGTCGGGGTCGCCGCCGGGCGGCACGCGGCTGTCGATGGGCAGGCCGTCGTTGCCGAGGATGATGACCGCTTCCACGCCTTCGCGGCGGCCGAGCGCTTCGACGAAGTCGCGGATAGTCGGCACGGAGCTCCCCAGGGTGAAATGTTGCGGCAACGTAGGACGGGGCGCCGTGGGTGTCAAGCCGCTCGGGACTTGACCGAGCGATCGAAAGAAACCACTTCTGTGACGCGCCTCAGGCGCTGATGCAATGGAAAACCAGCGACCAGCAGCAACGGACCCGAGCGGATTCCAGGTATTCGCGAAACCCGGTGGCCCGATCTGCAACCTGGACTGCCGCTACTGCTACTACCTGGAGAAGGCGGATCTCTACCCGGAGGTGCGGTCCTTCCGCATGAGCCATGCTCTGCTGGAGGAATACATCGTCCAACATGTCGAAGCCGCCACCGGCGAGGTGATCCGGTTCTCCTGGCACGGGGGCGAACCGACGCTTCTGGGCTTGGATTACTTCCGGACCATAGCGTCGCTCCAGCGCAGACACCTCCCGCCCGGCAAGCGGATCTCCAACGGACTGGTCACCAACGGCATCCTCGTCGACGAGGGATGGTGTCGCTTCCTGGCCGCAGAGGGCTATGCCGTCGGCATCAGCCTGGACGGCCCCGCTGAGTTGCACGATCGGTACCGGGTGACCAAGGGCCGGAAGCCCACCCACCAGCAGGTCGTTCGGGCCTTCCGCCTGTTGCGGCAGCACCGGGTGCCGTGCGACGTGCTCTGCGTGGTCCACGCCGCGAACGCCCGCTACCCCAGGGAGGTCTACCGATTCTTCAAGGATATCGGGGCGACCTACGTGGGGTTCCTGCCGCTGGTGGAGCGGAGGGGCGATCCTCCCTCGGGCGTGGGGGACGCGACCGTCCCGGCCGATGCTCTTGGCTCGTTCCTCTGCACCGTATTCGACGAGTGGGTCCGGAATGACATCGGTCGGATCATGATCCAGAACTTCGACGAAGCGGCGCGACCCCTCCGCGGCCTGGACCATTCACTCTGCGTCTACCGGGAGACGTGCGGCGATGTCCCGGTCCTGGAGCACAACGGCGATCTGTTCTCCTGCGATCATTTCGTGGACGGGAAGCACCTTCTGGGGAACATCCAGCGCTCCCGACTCGGCGAGTTGCTGCGGGACGCGAAGCTACTGAGGTTCGGGAGGGAGAAGAGGGACCTCCTGCCTCGGTACTGCCGGGAATGCGCGGTGCTGCCCATGTGCAATGGGGGATGTCCCAAGGACCGCTTCAGCCGAACCCCGGACGGCGAGGGCGGACTGAACTACCTCTGTGCGGGATACAAGCAGTTCTTCTCCCACAGTCGACCGATACTGGAGAGGCTCGTGCCCCTGTGGAAGGCCGGCGCCAGCGCCACCGAGCTCATGGCGGTCGCGAGGCGAGGTGCCGTCTGAGGAAGGCCACGGTGCGACTCCACGCCAGCTCGGCAGCCGCCCTGTCGTAGCGTGCCTCGTTCGTGTCGTTGTTGAAGGCGTGGTTGGCGCCCTCGTACACGTAGATTTCGTAGGGCTTGCCGTTCGATGTCAGTGCGGCCACGTAGTCGGCGATCCCGGCATTGATCCGCTGATCGAGGCCCGCGTAGTGCAGACATAGAGGGGCCGTGATCCTCGGCACCTCTCCAGCCGGAAGCTGCCTGCCGTAGTAGGGGACGCTCGCATCCAGGGAGGTGCCGGCGGCGGCGAGCTGATTGGCGTAACCCCCGCCCCAACAGAATCCCACGGCTCCGACCTTCCCCGTGGACTCGGGATGACCGGAGAGGAACGGGACGGCTGAAGCGAGGCGGGCCAGGGTCTCTTGTGGGTTGAGGGTGCCCAGCATCTCCCGTGCCCTGTCCTCATCGGATGGAGTGCCACCCAGGGGCGAGAGCATGTCGGGCGCGAGTGCCAGGAATCCCTCCAGCGCAAGGCGCCGAGCCACGTCCCGGATATGGGGATTGAGACCCCGGTTCTCATGGATCACGATGACGCCCGGTCGCCTCTGGCCTCCCTTGAGCCGGGCGAGGTAACCACTGATGCGGGCCCCATCCGCATCCCACGAGGCCTCGGAGATGTCCAGACGGGGATCCTGTTGGGCGACCACCTGCCTGCTGTAGTCGCTCTGGAGGATGGGCAGGATCGCCAGCGCGGCAGAAGACCCTCCGACCATCCGCCCCAAGCGCTCGAGGAACTGCCGGCGGCTCAGCTCCCCGTGGGTGAACAGGTCGAACAGGTCGATGATCCTCTGGTTCATGGGAGACCTCCCAGGTTCAATGATGCTCTATCGCTGTACGCCAGGGCAAGCAGCACCGCAAGGCCGCGCCGCGTTGCGTGGCCAGCGCCGGACATCTATTTTTCATGGTTGCACAATGCTCTCCCGCGTGAAGTCGCCCGGCATCGGGCTCGCCTTCGTGTTCGCCGCCGCGCTCGCCGCGTGCGGGGACCCGAACCTCCTCCCGCCGGCCACCGTCGTCGTACAGGAGGACACGCTCACGCTGTGGGCCCTCACGGGCACGCCGATCCTGCGGCCCTCCGCCTTCGACATCCTTCACCAGACTCCCGCGCGGACCGACCGCACGAGTGAGTTCGACTTCGTTTTCGACCTCGTTCCCGACAGCCTCGGCGACACCGTCGCGGTGCTCATCCCGCGCGGCGGTTTCGGCCTCAGCGCCGACGCGGGGCTGATCCGGCTGGTCGCCAATTACGATACGCTCCGCCTGGCGCCCGCCGAGGGCTACGAGTTCCGGAAGCCCGTGGTGTTCGACTTCGAGGTCGTGGTGGTCGCCCGCTCGCGGCTCCAGAGCTGCAATTTCGGCCTCTCGTACGGTCTGTACGCGAAGCTCCAGATGATCGACTTGAATCGCGCCGAGCGCTGGGTGCGCTTCCGGATGAACCTCGACCCCAACTGCGGCTATCGCGGGCTGGCGCCGGGCATCCCGAGTAACTGACGATGCTCGATCCCCGCGCGTTCCGGGATGCCGATGCGTTCGCCGCACTGCGGCAGCGCCTCACCCGGCGCGGCGGCGGGCCGGAGCTGATCGCGCTGCTCGAGGGCCTGCGGGCCGACGCCGAGCGCCGCAGGGCCGCGGTCGGCGAGGCGGATGCGCTCAGGGCCGAGCTGAACGCGAAGAGCCGCGCGGTGGGCGAGATGAAACGGAAGGGCGAAGACGCCTCCGTGCTGCTCGCCGAGCTGGGCGCCCTCTCCGGGCGCGCCGAGGAGTCGGCGGCGGCCGCCAAGGCGGCGGAGGACGCGTTCGGCGACGCGCTCCGCTACGTGCCCAACGTGCCGGCCGACGACGTGCCCGACGGCGACGCTTCGGCCAACGCGGTGGTCCGCACCTGGGGCGAGCCGGTCCCTATGGAGCCGTGGCGCAAGCCGCACTGGGACCTCGGCAAGACCCTCGGGCTCCTGGACCTGGAGCGCGGCGCCCGACTGGCCGGCTCGGGGTTCCCCCTCTACATCGGACTCGGCGCCCGGCTCGAGCGCGCACTCATCCAGTTCATGCTGGACCTGCACGTCACGGAGCACGGCTACGTCGAGGTCTCGCCGCCGTTCCTGGTGACCCGCGAGACGCTGACGGGCACCGGCCAGCTGCCGAAGTTCGAGGACGACCTCTACCGCACCAGCGACGACCTCTTCCTCGTCCCGACGGCCGAGGTGCCGGTCACAAACCTGCACCGCGGCGAGATCCTGGCCGCGGACGAGCTGCCCAAGCGGTACGTCGCGTACACGCCGTGCTTCCGCCGCGAGGCGGGGGCGCACGGCGCCGACACTCGCGGCCTCATCCGGGTCCACCAGTTCGACAAGGTCGAGGTGGTGTGGCTGGAGCGCCCCGAGGTCGCCGACGCGTCGCACGAGAAGCTGACGGCGCACGCGGAAACGGTGCTGCGGCGGCTCGGGCTGGCCTATCGGGTGCTCAAGCTCGCCGCGGGCGATCTGGGCTTCGCGAACCGGCGCACCTACGACCTCGAGGTGTGGGCGCCGGGAGTCGGGAAGTGGCTGGAGGTCTCGAGCTGCAGCACCTACGGCGACTTCCAGGCGCGGCGGATGGAGACCCGGTTCCGGCCGGCGCGCGGCGCGAAGCCCGAGTACGTGCACACGCTGAACGGGTCGGCGCTGGCGCTGCCGCGAACGCTCATCGCCCTCCTCGAGACGTTCCAGGAGCCGGACGGCGGCGTGCGCCTGCCGGCGGTCCTCGTGCCGTACGTCGGGGTGGAGCGACTTGCCCCCGGCACCGCGTGACCCGCGCCGGCTGGGCGCCCGCCTGACCCCTCGGGCGGTGTGGGTGCTCGTGGCCCTCACCGCCGCCCTCACTCTCGTCTCCGCCGGCCTCGTGGCGCGGCACCTCGAAGCGGACGCCCGCCACGCGTCCTCGCTGTACGCGAAGGTGTTCGCCGGTCTCGCCGACCCGCGCGAAGGCGGCGCCACCGAGGCCCTCCTCGCGTTGGCGCGGGAGATCCGGGGGCGCGGCATCCCCCTCGTCGTGACGGATGCCCGCGGCGTCGTCACGGACACCGCCAATCTCCCCCGCACGATGGCGTACGATTCGCCGGAAATGCTGGCGTTCGTCGCCGGCCTGGACCGCGCCACCGGGCCGGTGAGCGAGCCGGCCGTGGGCACGATCCACCTCGGGTCGCCCCCGATGCGGCGCTACTTCCTCAGCATCCTGGTGCTCGAGCTGCTCGCGCTCACCGGCGTGGTGGGCGCGGGGTACCTCTCCTACCGGTTCGCGCTGCGCGGCGAGCGCTCCCGCGTCTTCGCGGCGATGGCGCGGGAGTCGGCGCACCAGCTCGGCACCCCGCTCAGTTCGCTCGCCGGCTGGATCGAACAGCTGCGCGAAACGGGCGACCCCGGTGTGCGGCGCATCGCCGACCACCTCGACGACGACTACGCCCGCCTGGAGCGGGTGGCGCGGCGCTTCGAGCGCATCGGCCAGCCGGCGCGGCGCGACCCGGTGGACGTCGCCGACCTTGCGGTGGGCGTGGCCGGGTACTTCCGGCCCCGGCTGCCGAAGCTCGTGAACCAAGTGAAGCTCGACGTCCACAGCGAGAGCACGTTACCGGTGGTGCAGGGCGACGCTCTGCTGCTCGAGTGGGCGTTGGAGGCGCTGGTCAGGAACGCGCTGGACGCGCTGAAGGGGCGGAGTGGGCGCATCGTGCTCAGCGTCGCCGACGAGCCCGACGAGGTCGTGCTGCGGGTCGCGGACGACGGACCCGGCGTGTCGCGCGAGATGCGCCACCGGCTCTTCGAGGCGGGGACGACGAGCAAGGAAGGCGGCTGGGGGCTCGGCCTCGTGCTGGCGCGGCGCATCGTGGAGGTGGGCCACGGCGGGCGACTCGTCCTGGAGCGCGGCGAGGGCGGCGCGACCTTCGCCGTGCGCCTGCCGCGCGGGGAAACGGCGTGAGCGTGAAGGTCGCGCTCAACCCGGCACAGCAGGAAGCGGCCCGGCACCTCACCGGGCCGATGCTCGTCCTCGCCGGCGCGGGCTCCGGCAAGACGCGCGTGCTGACGGTGCGGGTGGCGCGGCTCATCGAGGAACACGGCGTGGACACGCGACACATCCTCGCCGTCACCTTCACCAACAAGGCGGCCGCCGAGATGCGCGGCCGCGTGGCGACGCTGCTCGGCCGCGAGCCGGACGGGCTGTGGATCGGCACCTTCCACGCCATCTGCGCACGGCTGCTGCGGCGCGAGGCGCAGCACATCGGCTTCGGCCAGGCCTTCACGATCTACGACGAGGACGACAGCGAGGGGCTGGTCCGGCGGGTCGTGGAAGACCTCGGCCTCCCGCCCAAGCTCTATGGCGCGCGCATGGTGGCGCGCGAGATCTCGCGCGCCAAGAACGCGATGATCGCGCCCGAGGCGTACGCCGCGGAGGCGCGCGACCCCTACCACGCCAACGTCGCGCGGGTCTACGAAGCGAGCGTCACCGCGCTGCGGCGCGCCAACGCGATGGACTTCGACGACCTACTGCTCCATCCGCTGCGCCTCTTCGAGGAGCACCCCCAGCGGCTGGCCGCCTACCGCGACCGGCTGCGGTTCCTGCTGGTGGACGAGTACCAGGACACGAACCGCGCGCAGTACCTCTTCCTGCGCGCCCTGGCGGGCGAGGGGGGCAACCTCTTCGTGGTGGGCGACGACGACCAGTCCATCTACGGATGGAGGGGCGCGGACCTCCGCAACATCCTCGAATTCCAGCGCGACTACCCCTCCGCCCGCCTCGTGCGACTGGAAGAGAACTACCGGTCCACGCGCCCCATCCTCGAGGCCGCGAACAGCGTGATCGCGGCCAACACCAGCCGGCTCGGCAAGACGCTGTGGACCGAGCGCCCAGGCGGTGACCCCATCACGGTGGTGCGCGCCTCCGACGACCGCGACGAGGCCGAGTGGGTCGTGCGCGAGTTCCTCACCCGGGCGCGCAACGTCGAGCACGGCTTCGGCGAGATGGCCATCCTCGTCCGGACGAACGCGCAGACGCGGGCCTTCGAGGAGGAGCTGCGGCGCCAGGCCGTGCCCTACCGCGTGGTGGGAGCGGTGAGCTTCTACGACCGGCGCGAGGTGAAGGACCTGCTCGCCTACCTGCGGCTCGTGGCGAACCCCGACGACGACGAGGCCTTCCGCCGCGCGGTCGCGGTGCCGCGCCGCGGCGTCGGCGAGACGACGCTGGTCAAGCTCGCCAAGTGGGCGACGCAGTGGGGGTGGTCGCTCGCCCGGACCTCTGCGGCCGCGGGGCGCGTGCCCGACCTCACACCCAAGGCGAAGGAGAATCTCGAGGCGTTCGCCGCCTTCCTCGCCGCTCTGGCGGCCGACGTCCGTGAGCTGCAGCCCGCGGAAGCGCTGCGCGCGGTCATCGCGCGGACGGGCTACCAGGCGCATTTGCTGGAGGAGGACGAGACGGGCCCGGAGCGCCTCGAGAACGTGTCGGAGCTCCTGAACGCGGCGGCGGCGTGGTCGGAGGAGCTGGGTGCGGCCGGCGAGGAGGAACAGGGGACGCCGGTGGAGCGGTTCCTCGCGCAGTCGGCGCTCACCACGACCGTGGACCAGCTGCCCGAGGACGGCGGCGTGACGCTGATGACGCTGCACGCGGCCAAGGGGCTCGAGTTCCCGCTCGTGGCCATCGCCGGGTTCGAGGAGGGGCTGGTGCCGCTCTCTCGCGCCGACACGCCCGAGGGGGTCGAGGAGGAGCGCCGGCTCTGCTACGTGGGGATGACGCGCGCCAAGGACCGGCTGTACATCACCTGTGCGAGCGCCCGGCGGCGCGGCGGCGATCTGCGCGGCGCGCTCCCGTCGCGATTCCTGCAGGACATCCCGCCGGCACTGGTGGAAGAGCGCGTCACCAGGCCGTCGTGGAGCATCGCGCGGGAGACGCCACGGCGGCCCTTCCGGCGGATGGCGCCGCTGTCGCTGGTGTCCTTCGACGAGGAGCCGGTGGAAGAGGTGTCGGACACCGCGCCGCGCTACGTGCCTGGCGAACGCGTGCGGCACCGGCGCTTCGGCGCGGGCACCATCAGGCAGGTGGCGGGCCGGGGCCGCGACCTCAAGGTGGCGGTCACCTTCGACGACGAGTCCGTGGGCGAGAAGCAGCTGCTGGCCGCCTACGCGGGCCTCGAACAGGAGTCGGAGTAGGGATGGCGGTCACACGGGAGCAGATCCAGCGCATCGCCGCGCTGGCGGAACTCGCGGTGGATGACGCCGCGGCCGCGGAACTCGAGCGCCAGCTCACGCGCATCCTCGACTACGTCCGGCAGCTCGAGGAGCTGGACACCGGCGACACCCGCGTCGCCGACGCGCGCGCCGCGCCGCTCCGGCGGGACGAGGTCGTCGCGGGCCGGCTCGACCGGCCGGCGCGGGACTTCGGCGCCGCGATGCGGCAGGACCTCTTCGTGGTGCCGTGCCTAGGGGAGCTGGGCGGGGGCGTGGAGGAGCCGTGAGCGACCTCCGTGCGCTCGCCGCCCTGACGGCTCGCCGCATCCGCGAACTGGAAGACGGCGGCACGCACGCCTTCGTGGATTGGGAAGGGCAGGGGCCAGGGGCCAGGGGTCAGGGGCCAGGAGACCAGGGTTCAGGAGCCAGGACGGAGGGTCTGGACACCGGTGTTCAGGGGGGGACGTTGGTGGGCGAAGACGGCCGTGCCCTGGCGGGCGAGGCCGTCGCCGTAAAAGACAATATTTGTGATCTGAGGTTCCGCACGACCTGCTGCTCGCGGATCCTCGATGGCTGGCGCTCCCCGTTCGAGGCGACGGCCGTCCGGCGGCTGCGCAAGGCGGGGGCGCTGGTGGCCGGCAAAACGAACTGCGACGAGTTCGGGATGGGCAGCTCGACGGAGTTCTCCTGCTACGGGCCGACGCTGAATCCCTTCGACGCGGCGCGCGTCCCGGGCGGTTCCTCCGGAGGCTCGGCCGCGGCCGTGGCGTCCGGCGCGGTCTCGATGGCCCTCGGCTCGGAGACCGGGGGCTCGGTGCGGCAGCCCGCGGCCTTCTGCGGCATCGTGGGCATCAAGCCCACCTACGGGCGAGTGAGCCGCTACGGACTCGTCGCCTTCGGGTCGTCGCTCGACCAGATCGGCACCTTCGGCCGCGACGTGGCGAGCGCGGCGCGGCTCCTTTCGGCCATCAGCGGCCGCGATCCCTTCGACGCCACCACGCTGGACCGGGACCCGCTCCCGGAGCCCGGCCCGGCGCCGGCATCGCTCGCGGGCACGGTCGTCGGGATCCCGCGCGAGTACTTCGGCGAGGGGCTGCACGCCGGCGTCGCCGCGGCGATGCGGCGGGCGATGGACCGGCTGCGCGGGCTCGGCGCCGAGTTGCGCGACGTCTCGCTGCCGCACACGAGGTACGCGGTTCCGACGTACTACATCCTCGCGCCTGCCGAGGCGTCGTCGAACCTGGCGCGCTACGACGGCGTGCGGTACGGGCGGCGCGTGAGCGAGGGGGCCGCGGACGTGCGGGCCCTGTACCGGGCGACGCGCGGCACCGGGTTCGGGCCGGAGGTGCGGCGGCGCATCCTGCTGGGCACCTACGTGCTGAGCGCCGGCTTCTACGACGCGTACTACGGGAAGGCGCAGCGGGCGCGCGAGCGCATCCGCGGGGACTTCGAGACGGTCTTCGCCGAGGGTGTGCACGCGCTGTTCACGCCGACGGCGCCGACGCCGGCGTTCAAGCTCGGCGAGAACCTCAGCGACCCCGTCGCGATGTACCTGAGCGACATCTACGTGTGCACGGCGAACCTCGCGGGCGTGCCGGCGCTCTCCCTGCCCATCGGGCGCGACGAGGGGCTGCCGCTCGGCGGCCAGCTCATCGGGCCGATGGAGGGGGAGGCCGAGATCGTGCGCATCGCGCAGGCGCTGGAGCGGGTGGTGGGCGGCGCGGAGGAGGTGCGATGAGCGCTGGCGCGGTGGCCCGCGGCGCTGCCCGCGTGGGTGCGCGCCGGACCGGCGCCGCTCTCGCAGGGGAGGCCGCATGAGCGTCTGGGAGACCGTCATCGGCCTCGAGGTGCACGTCCAACTCCTGACGCGCTCCAAGATGTTCTGTACCTGCTCGACGCGCTTCGGCGATCCGCCCAACACCAACGTTTGCCCCGTCTGCCTCGGACTGCCGGGCGCGCTGCCGGTGCCGAACGAGCAGGCGCTGCGGCTCGCGGTGCGCGCGGCGTACGGCCTCGGGCTCACGGTGCACCCACGGAGCATCTTCGCGCGGAAGAACTACTTCTATCCCGACCTGCCGAAGGGCTACCAGATCTCGCAGCACACCGAGCCGCTCTCGACGGGCGGGCGGCTGGAGATCGAGTCGGCGGACCGCGGCGCGCTCACCGTCGGCATCACCCGCATTCACGTCGAGGAGGACGCCGCGAAGTCGTTCCACGACAAGGTGCCGGGGATGACGGCGGTGGACTTCAACCGCTCGGGGATGCCGCTCATCGAGATCGTGGGAGAGCCCGACCTCCGCTCGCCGGCGGAGGCCAGGGGCTACCTCACGGCGCTGAAGCAGGTGCTCGTCTACCTGGAGGTGTCGGACTGCTCGATGGAGGAGGGAAGCCTCCGGGTGGACGCGAACGTCTCGGTGCGGCCGGTGGGGAGCGCGGAGTTCCGGACGCGGTGCGAGATCAAGAACCTCAACTCGTTCGCGAACGTGGAAACGGCGCTGTCGTTTGAGCGCGACCGGCACATCGCGGTCTACGAGGCGGGCGGGACCATCGAGCAGCGCACGATGACCTTCGACGCGGCGAAGGGCGAAGTGCGCCCCACGCGCTCGAAGGAAGAGAGCCACGACTACCGCTACTTCCCGGAGCCGGACCTGCCGCCGCTGGTGCTGAGCGAGGAGTGGCTGGCGGCGGAGCGGGGGGCGCTGCCGGAGTTGCCGGCGGCGAAGCGGGCGCGGTTCGAGAAGGACTTCGGCCTCTCGGCGTACGATGCGCGGGTGCTCTCCGGGACGCGGACGCTCGCGGCCTACTACGAGGAGGTCGTGGGCGCGGGCATCGAGCCGAAGGACGCCGCGAACTGGGTGATGAACGACGTGCTGGCGCTGAGCCCCGACGGCGAGACGCTGACGGTGAGCGCCGCCGCGACCGTCGCGGCGATCCGGCTCGTCAGGGCGGGGAAGGTGAGCCGGCAGAACGGGCGGCGTGTCCTCGGCGAACTCGCGGGGCGGGCCTTCGCGTCGTCGTCGGCCGCCGCGCGTGCGGCTGAAGCAGCCGCCACGAAGCTCGGCGTTCTCCAGGTCTCCGACACGAGCGAGATCAACGGCTGGGTGCGCGAGGTGCTCGACGCGCACCCCGGCGAGGTCGCGCGCTGCAAGGGCGGCGAGGAGAAGCTGTTCGGGTTCCTCGTGGGGCGGGTGATGAAGCGGTCAAAGGGCAGGGCGGACCCGAACCTGGTGAACGCGGCGCTCAAGGCGGCGCTCAAGAGCTAGCCGCTCGACGTTCAGTCCGGCCGTGCAATTGCGACTGTAACTGTCGCCATTGCAACGTATTGCAGTCTCCCGCCTCCAGCCGCACCTTCGTGCGTCACTCGACGGCAGTCATCTCCGGCGCAGGAGGCCCCGTGGATGTTCTGGAGCGCCTCCAGGCGGCGCTTGGCCACGCCTACCGGCTCGATCGGGAGCTGGGCGGCGGCGGGATGAGCCGCGTCTTCGTGGCGAGGAGGTGGCGCTCGGCCGCAAGGTGGTGGTCAAGGTCCTGCCGCCGGAGATGTCCCTCGGTGTGAGTGCCGAGCGGTTCCGGCGTGAGATCCAGCTGGCCGCGTCGCTGCAACATCCGCACATCGTTCCGCTCCTCTCTGCCGGGCATTCCGATGATCTCGTCTGGTACACGATGCCCCTGATCGAGGGGGAGTCGTTGCGCACGCGGTTGGCGCGGGAGGGGGAGCTGCCGGTGCAGGAAGTAGTGCGGACTCTGCGGGACGTGGCGGACGCGCTGGCGTACGCCCACACCCGCGGCGTCGTGCAGCGGGACATCAAACCCGACAACGTGCTGCTCTCGGGGCAGCACGCGGTAGTCACTGACTTCGGAGTGGCGAGGGCGATCACGGCCGCGACGGGTGAAGCGTCGCTCACGTCGATGGGAGTGGCGCTGGGGACGCCGGCGTACATGTCGCCGGAGCAGGCGGCGGCGGAGCCGCACGTAGACCATCGGGCGGACGTGTACGCGCTGGGGGCGATGGCGTACGAGATGCTGACGGGCGCGCCGCCGTTCGCCGGCGAGGCGCAGGTGGTCTTGGCGGCGCACGTGACGCGGGCGCCGGAGCCGGTGACGGCGCGACGGGCGGCGGTGCCGGCGGCCCTGGCGGCGTTGGTGATGCGGTGCCTGGAGAAGAAGGCGGCGGACCGGTGGCAGAGCGCGGCGGAGTTGCACCAGCAGCTGGAGGTGATGGCGACGCCGAGCGGGGGGACGACGCCGACGGGGGCTGTGGCGGCTACGGGTGAGCGGCGCACGTGGCGGCCGCGGGCGCTGGCGTGGGTGGCCGACGCGGTCGTGGTCGTCGTGCTGGCCGTGGCCGGCTACGCGTGGTGGCACGCGCGCAGTGGGTCGGCGCCGGCGGCCGACGTGCGCGAGCCGGTCCTCGTGTTGCCGTACGAGGAGCACGTGACGTCGCTGGGGCTGAGGGGCATCGGGCAGCAGGTGGCGGACCGCTTCGAGGCGGCGATCACGGAGGCCACGCTCGGCGCCGTGCTCCAGCGGCGCACCGTCGCCGGGCTCAGCGTGGCTACCGTGACACCCGAGGTGGTGCGGAGCGTCGCGCGGACCAGCGGAGCGGCCACGCTCGTGACGGGCGTCGTGTACGAGCGTGGCGACTCGGTCGAGGTGCAGTCTCAGGTGCTCAGGGCCCGCGACCTCCGGACGCTCTTCTCCCTCGCCGCCGAGCGCGGTGCCGTGCGGGATGCGGAACGCGTCGTCGAAGCGGCGAAGGAGCGCGTGCTCGGCGCGGTGGGGTGGTACCTGTCGCCACCTTTGAGAGGGGCGTTTGACGTCACACTAGTCAGCCCTCCCAGGAGCCTGCAGGCCGTGCGCCTCATCGAAAGGGGAAACCAGGCCTTTTGGCAGGGAGACTTCGCGACAAGTGTCGCGGCGTTTGGCGAGGTACTTAGGCGAGATAGTGGACAGGCGCTCGTCGCGCTGTTTGTGGAGAAGGCCCTCTGGGGTCTCGGGCGCAACCGCGAGGCGGACTCGGTGGTCCGGTCCTTGGAGGCACGGCGCTCACGCCTGACGACGGGAGAGATTCTCTGGCTCAACTTGGCGCACTCCAAGCGGCGCTCCCCCGAGGAGGAGTATCGGGCGGCAACTGACTTGGTGCGACGGGATTCCGGGCAGGTCTGCACCTACCAGGCTATGCTCTCGGCGAACCGGACCAACCACCCGTCGGAAGCGCTGCGGTACTACCGCCGTCGCGACAGCACGGGCGCGGTGGTTGGCGAGTCGCAGTTTTGGCATACCGCCGCCGCCGCAGCGATGCACGTGCTGGGGCGGTACGCCGACGAGCTGGCGCTGGCGCGGGAGGCCAGGGCGAGGCAGCCGGACTACTACTTCCACGCCGTTGCCGAGGCACGCGCGCTCATCGGCCTGGGCCGGCTGGCCGAGTTGGAGGAGTTGCTCACGGGGAGCCGCGCCCTGCCGCTGCTTCGTGCTCCCGGACGGCTGATGCACGACATCGCCCTCGAGCTGAACGCCCACGGCCTGAGGGACGACGCCCGGCGGATGTGGGCTCGCGCACTCGCCTGGCACACCGCGCAGCCATCCGGCTCCCCCGACGAGCAGGCGATCCGCCAGAACGTGGCGCTCGAGCACTACTACATCGGGCAGTACGACGAGGCTCGTCAGACTTTCGCGAGTCAGCTGGCGCGGTTCCCGGACAACCGGCTCTACCGCGCTGGGGCGGCGTACGTCGCCGCTCGCACCGGTGATACCGCGCTCGCGCTCCAGACGGTGAGCGATTTGCGAGCCGACACCAGCGCCAACGACACGTACGCCGCGCGCATCCTCGCTCTGCTCGGCCGGAAGGACGAAGCGGTCGCGGCGCTCCGCCAGTACCTGAACCGGGGCGGCCGGTTCGCTCTCGGCGGGTGGCACACCGTGCCCGAGTTCGACGGGCTCCGCGACTACCCGCCCTTCGTCGCTCTGGTGGCGCTGAAGGGGTGAGCGGGGCAGGCGGTCGTTCTCCAGCGCGGGTTGCGCACGCTGCTCCCGCCACCGCGCGTGGCGAGACCGTGAGGAGTCGTCCTTGAGGACCGAACCGCCGGGCGTAGATTTCCCTGTGTGACGACTCACGATGCCCGTTCGACGCCTCTCGAACCGCGCGCCTGGTCCGCGCGCGTCTTCCGCCTCGGTCACGAACCACCCGACAGCTTGGCCGAGGTGACCACCCCCGAGCAGCGTCTCGCGATGGTGTGGGACCTGAGCCTCCGGATGTGGGCGCTGACCGGCCGGCCGCTCCCGAGCTACTCCCGCGAGAGCCTCCCGGTGCGGGTCCTCCGGCTCCAGTGACCGACGACTGGACCGATCTGCTCGTCGCCCTGCTCGATGCGCAGGCACGCTTCCTGGTCGTCGGCGCACACGCGATGGCGGTGCATGGGGTGCCGCGCGGCACGCAGGATCTCGATGTCTGGGTCGACCCCGCCCCCGAGAACGCGGAGCGGGTCTGGACCGCGCTCGCCAACTTCGGCGCCCCGCTGGGGTCGCTCGCGCTTTCGCGGAACGATTTCGTCCGGCCGGATACCGTGGTCCAGCTCGGCGTGCCTCCGCAGCGCGTGGATCTCTTGACGACCATCAGCGGCGTCCCCGACTTCGACGCGGCCTGGTCGGGGCGCCGTGAAGCGGCGGTCGCGGGGCGGTCGGTGCCGTTCATCGGGCGAGCCGAACTGGTCGCGAACAAGCGAGCCGCCGGTCGCCTGCAGGACCTCGCCGACCTTGAGGCCCTCGGGGAGTCCGCGACGTAACAGGCGGCAGAGTGGAGGCGGTCATGGTACGGATGTCGTTCCCCGCCGGGGGCGGCAGGGTGGCGGCCTTGGCCCTCGCCGCCCTCGGGACGTTCGCGCGTCCGGGCCCCCTCGAGGCCCAGGCGCCCGCTTTCACCGACTCGCTCCTCGACCGCGTCCGCGCCGTCGCCCGCGCCACACCCGGCGAGCGCCCCCGCTCCCTCCACGTCCTCAAAGTCGTGGAGTCGGCCGGCTCGCTCAGCAACTACGTCGCCGTGCCGGACAGCCAGCGCGTGCCCTCCTGCTACTCGGCCTTCCAGATCCGCTACCGGGACCGCTGGATCGTCGTGGACGCGGCCCTCGATCGCGAAGGCCTCGGAGCGAACAGCCGCGCCACTTTCTTCCAGGACCGCTTCGATCGTCTCCAGAGCGCGCTGCGCGACGCCGAGCACGTCGTGCTCACCCACGAGCACCTCGACCACGCCGGCGGCGTGCAGCGCGGGCCGTACTTCCAGCAGGTCGTCGCCAAGACGCTCCTCACCGACGAGCAGCTCCGCACCTTCCTCGACCCGCCGGCGCCCCGTGGCGTCATCCGCCTCTCGCGCGACTCCGCCGCCGCGTTCCCAGTGCTCCGCTACGACCTCCTCTTCCCGCTCGCGCCGGGTGTCGTGCTCATCAAGGCGCCGGGACACACGCCGGGCTCGCAGTACGTCTACGTGCAGCTGGCGAACGGCCGGGAGATCCTCATCCTCGCGGACCTCGTCTGGCAGAGCGAGGGCCTGGAGACCGGTCAGCAGAAGCCCGAGAGCGCGAGCCGCAGCCTCGGCGAGGACCGGCCGGCGGTGCAGGCGCAGATGGACTGGGCCCGGAGCGTCGCGGGGCGGGGGGATATCGCCGTGGTGCTGAGCCACGACAGCCGATCGCTGGACGCGCTCGTGGCACGCGGCGTGTTGCGGAACGACTTCGATCTGCGGTCGCGGTAGGTCGGCACTTCGGGGAGAAGCGGGGAAGGCGGCGGCGGGCTAGCGCCCTCGCCCGTTCGTCCCCCACGGCCGCTCGGCGTCCACCCGCTCCCAGTAACCGAGGCCGCTCGCCTTCACGCCGAAGTGCTCCTCCGCCGTCTCGCGGATCCGGTCCTCGTCGCGCCGGCCGCCCGTGAGCAGGGCGTGCCGCCGCATCCGCTTCGCGGCCCGCAGCGCCGTCGCGCCGGAGGGGTCGAAGCGCCGCGCGTGCGCGCCGCTGCCGGCCACGAGACAGTCCACGACCAGGTCGTAGGCCGCTTCCATGTGCTGCTCGACCTCGGTGTCGGGCAAATCCCAGCGGCTGTTCTCCGCCGCCATCTGCACCACCCGCTGCCAGTTGGTGAGGTCCGTGAGCTGGACCATCCCCCGGAACAGCCGCCGGTTCGTCCTCACGCTGAAGATGGTGGGTGAGATGATGCGGTCCAGGTGCTCGTCGCTGGCGCCGTGGTCCAGCGCGATGACCTCGCGGGCCTTCCGCGCGCTCTGTTCGCCGACGTGCATGTCGAAGCGCGCCTCCCAGTAGGAGTGCCCGAGGGCACGCGTCGAGGAGGTGACCACCAGCCGGCGCGGCACGAAGAAGTTGTGGGCGATGACGTCGGCGGCGAGGTGCGCGAGGTAGCCGTGGCCGAACGCCGTGAGGCGCTCGGTGCCCGCCAGCTCGACGATCTCCTCGCCGACGTGCCACGAGTGGCTGTTGCGCCCCGCCGGCACGTACTTCTTCGCGAACGAGGTGTCGGCGGCGATGCAGCCGTAGAGGAAGTCGAGCGGGCACGCCTGCAGGACGGACGCGATCGCGGAGGGCAGCAGGTCGAGGTGCGCGAGGACGGCCTGGCCAATGAAGATGTGGGTGCCGGGCGACCACGCCCACCCGTCGGTGGGGAACAAGGCCAGCAGCAGGAGCGCGGCCGCCAGGAGCACGGCCGCACGGCCGACGCGCAACGCTAGCGCCCCCGCCGCCGCGCGCGGAGCGCGGCGCGCGCCACGCCGAACACCGACAACGGGTGCCGCACCGTGCGCACCAGCGCGGCCACGTCGAGCGCCGTCTCCTCGGCCTCTTCCTGCAGCACTTCGACGAGGGTGTCCAGATCCACGAGGCGCTCCTCCACCTTGTGCACCGCCGCGCGGAGTTTCCGGCGCGTCTCGCTGGAGAGGTCCGCGAAGCCGTCCACCTCCGTCTTGAGCCGTGCGGTGGCCTTCCTGGCGTCCGCCGAGAAGACGGCGAGCTGCGCGCCGACGTCGCGCCTGGCCTTGCGCAGGCCAAGGCCGATGGCGAGGACCACGCCACCCAGCACGAGCATGCTGGTGGCGATGACCACGAGGGAGATGGCGACGGTGGGGCCGACCCAGGGCGGCATGTGGTGTAACGTCGCGGCGCCGCGGAGGGGTGTCAAGCAAGACGAGAGCCGATAGCCGGAAGCTGGAAGCCGATAGCCCGCGCGTCGGTGCGCCGGAGCGCCGGAGCGCCGGTACGTTCGTCCGTGTGCTTGACGCCCTCGTGCGTGGTCCCCACGTTTGGCCCTATGGCGCCCTTCTTCACCGTCGAAGGCGGCCACGAGTTGCGCGGCACCGTCCGACCCGCCGGCAACAAGAACGCCGCCCTTCCGATCCTCGCCGGCACGCTCCTCGCCGACGGCCCCGTCGTCTTGCACAACGTCCCGAGGATCCGTGACGTCGAGACGCTCATCGAGCTTCTCCAGTCGCAGGGTGCGAGCGTCACGTGGGCCGCCGAGCACACGGTGGAGGTGGACACGCGCGCCGTGCGGCCCGCCGATCCGGACCCGGCGCTGTGCCACAAGATCCGCGCCTCCATCCTGCTGGCCGGGCCGATGCTCGGACGGTTCGGCCGCGTGAGCCTGCCGCCGCCCGGCGGCGACGTCATCGGCCGGCGGCGCGTGGACACGCACCTCCTGGCGCTGGAGCAGCTGGGCGCGCGGATCGAGGTCGGTTCCACGTTCGATTTCGTGGCTAAGCGGCTCACGGGCGCCGACATCTTCCTCGACGAGGCCAGTGTCACCGGCACCGAGAACGCCCTGATGGCGGCGGTGAAGGCCAAGGGCACGACCGTCCTGCGGAACGCGGCATCGGAGCCGCACGTCCAGGACCTCGCGCACTTCCTCATCGGCCTTGGCGCGCGGATCGACGGGATCGGCACCAACACCCTCACCATCGAAGGCGGGCGGCCGCTCGGCGGCGGGACGTTCACCATCGGGCCCGACCACATCGAGATCGCCTCGTTCATCGGGCTCGCGGCCGTCACGAACTCGGAGATCACCATCGAGGGCGTGCGGCCGAACGACTTGCGCGGGACGCTGCTGGGCTTCGAGCGGATCGGCGTGGTGCCGCAACTGGACGGCGAGCGCCTGCTCGTGGGCGCGGGCCAGCCCCGGCGTGTCGCCGCCGACATCGGCGGCCACGTGCCGAAGCTGGAAGACGGCCCCTGGCCGGCGTTCCCGGCCGACGCGATGAGCATCGCACTCGTCACCGCGACGCAGTGCGAGGGGATGATCCTGCTGTTCGAGAAGATGTTCGAGTCGCGGCTGTTCTTCGTGGACAAGCTCATCGCGATGGGGGCGCGCATCGTCCTGTGCGACCCGCACCGCGTCGTCGTCTCCGGGCCCGCGAAGCTCCACGCCGGGACGGTGGAGAGCCCGGACATCCGCGCGGGGATGGCGATGCTCCTCGCCGCCCTCGCGGCGGAAGGCACCAGCACCATCCACAACGCCGGGCAGATCGAGCGCGGGTACGAGCGGATCCACGAGCGGCTGTCCGCGCTCGGCGCCGTGATCCAGCGCGGCGAGCAGTGAGGGCCGTAGCCCCGCCCCCGGTCGTGGCCGCACCGCGTACCCTCGCGGAAAGTCCCGTCGCCGGGGCCCCCGTGCCGCTCGCCGAGCTGGCGGAGTGGCGGGAGTGGTTCGGCGTGGTGGCGGGTGTCACGGAGCGCGGCGCGGCTGGCGATTACTCGCTCGGGCTCTGGTCCGGCGAGCCGGCCGGCCGAATCAGCGAGCGGTGGCGCGCGTTCCGCCGCTGGCACGCCCCGAGGTTCCCGGCCGTCGTGATGGCGCATCAGGTGCACGGCACGGACGTCCGCGTGCACGGACCCCAGGCCCCGGGGTGGCACGTCGGCGACGGGTACGACGGCCACGTCACCGTGGAGCCCGGCGTGCTCATGGCCGTGACCGTGGCCGACTGCGTCCCCATCTACCTGCTGGACAAGAGGAGCCGCGGCCTGGGCCTGCTGCACGCCGGCTGGCGCGGCGTGGCATCGGGGATGTTCGAGGCCGGGCTCGAGGCCTTCTGCCGGCACACCGGGGCGATGGTGCAGGACGTGGCGGTCCACTTCGGTGTCGCCGTCTGCGGGCAGTGCTACGAGGTGGGGCCCGAGGTCGCGTGGGCCGTGCGCGGCTCGTCCAGCGGCACGAACGAGCGGCTGGATCTGCGTGCGGCGCTGGGAGCGCGGGCGCGGCGCCTGGGCCTCGCCGACGTCAGCACCTCGCCGCTGTGCACCGCCTGCGACGCGACGCGGTTCTTCTCGCACCGCGGGTCGAAGGGCGACGGCGGCCGGATGGTGGCTTACCTGGGACGGCCTGCCGAGCGGGCCGGGACGTGAGGTAGGCGTGGCTGAAGCGGGACCCAAGGGCGTCACGACCGTCGAGGGGCCGCGCGAGCGGGAGCGCCTCGGCACGGTCATCGTCCCGGACCACGACGAGCTCGCGGCGCTCCTCGCCGAGCGGGTGGCGGCGGTCATCCGGCGCGACAGCACCGCCAAGGGCCGCTGCGTGCTGGGGCTCGCGACGGGCAGCACCCCCATCGGCATCTACCGCGAGCTCATCAGGATGCACCAGGCGGGGGGGCTCGACTTCGCCCGCGTCGTCACCTTCAACCTCGACGAGTACTTCCCGATGGCGCCGGACAGCATCCACAGCTACCGGCGCTACATGTGGGAGAACCTCTTCGCCCACGTGAACGTGGACCCGGCCAACGTCCACATCCCCGATGGGAACGTGGCGCGCGGGCGGCTCGCCGAGTCGTGCGCCGCGTACGAGCGCGCCATCGCCGAGGCGGGCGGCATCGACCTCCAGATCCTCGGCGTCGGCAAGACGGGCCACATCGGCTTCAACGAGCCCGGCTCCTCGGCTACCTCGCGCACCCGGACCGTGACGCTGGACACCATCACACGGAAGGAGGCGGCCGCCGACTTCTTTGGTGAGGACGGCGTGCCCCGGGAGGCGCTCACGATGGGGGTGGCGACGATCCTCGAGGCCCGGGAGATCGTCCTCATCGCCACCGGCGAGCACAAAGCCGCCATCGTGCAGCGGGCGGTGGAGGGAGAGGTCTCGGTGCAGGTCGCCGCGACCTTCCTCCAGCGGCATCCGCGCGCCACCGTGTACCTGGATCTCGCCGCGGCGGCGGAACTGGCGCGGGTCAAGACGCCGTGGCTCCTCGAGAGCGTGGAGTGGACCCCCGAGCTGACGGAGCGCGCCGTGGTGTGGCTGGCCGAGCAGGCGGGGAAGGCCATCCTGAAGCTCACGGCGCGCGACTACACCGAACACCAGCTGAGCCCGCTGCTGGCGCTCTACGGGGCCCCGGGCCCGCTCAACGGCGACGTCTTCAACCTGCTGCGCGACAAGATCCGCGGGCGGGGCCGCCTGCCGCGCGAGAAGAGCGTGCTGGTCTTCTCGCCGCACCCCGACGACGACGTGATCGCGATGGGCGGCGCGCTGCGCAAGCTGGTGGAGAACGGGAACCGCATCGTCGTGGCGTACATGACGAGCGGGAACATCGCCGTCTTCGACCACGACGTGCGGCGGCACCTCGACTTCGTGGACCGTGCCGCCGTCCTGCTGGGCACCGACGTGGCCGAGGTGCGCGCCCTGCGCGCCGACGTGGATCGGGCGCTGGACGCGAAGCAGCCGGGCGACGTGGACATCCCGGCGGTGCAGGACCTCAAGCGGGTGATCCGCGAGTCGGAGGCCGTGGCGGCCTTGGCGGCGGTGGGGCTCCCGGCGAGCGCGGCGCGGTTCCTGAACCTGCCGTTCTACCGGACGGGCGAAGTGCGCAAGCGCCCCATCGGCGAGGAGGACGTGGCCATCGTGCGCGGCCTCCTCGACGCGGAGCGGCCCGACCTCGTCTTCGTGGCCGGCGACCTCTCCGATCCGCACGGCACCCACCGGATGTGCAAGACGGCGATCGACCGGGCGCTCGAGGGGCGTCCCGGGCCCCGGCCCCAGGTCTGGCTCTATCGGGGAGCGTGGCAGGAGTGGTCGCTGACCGAGGCCGACGTCCTGGTGCCCCTCTCGCAGGACGAGCTCCGGGCCAAGATCATGGCCATCTTCAAGCACCAGTCCCAGAAGGACACGGCCCCCTTCCCGGGCGCCTACGACGAGCGGGAGTTCTGGCAGCGGGTGGAGGGACGCAACCTCGACACCGCGGCGCAGGCCGACCGGCTCGGCCTGCCGGAGTACTGTGCGATGGAGGCGTACCGGGTGGTGGTGCCGGAGGGGCGGGGGATCGCCTGAGCCGGCGCCCGTCGTCTTGACGCCAAGCTGAGGCACGGGTACGTTCTAAATGCCGGCGCGCAGTGGCGCCTGCAGTTGGGATGTGGGGTTGACGGCCCCACATTTTCTTTTTTAGGGGTTTTCCGCGTGGCGTTACTTCCCCATCTCGAGCAGGAGATCGCGACGCGGCTGACCGGCCTCGGCTTCGAGTTGGTCGAGGTCAGGCAGGGCGGCACCGCGCGGCGGCCGCTGCTCTCGGTGCGCATGGAGCGGCTCGACGCCGCCCCCGGCCAGCGCGTCACCGTGGACGATTGCGCCCACGTGAGCCGCGCGCTGGAAGCGTGGCTCGACGGCATCGGGCTGGGCGAGGGGCGCTACGTGCTCGAGGTCTCCTCCCCCGGGCTGGACCGCCCGCTCCGGCGCTTGGACGAGTGGCGCCGCTTCCAGGGCAGCCGGGTGGATGTGCTGGTGCCCTCGCTGGGCGGGCGCTTCCAGGTCCGGGCCGTGGCCGTCAGCGAGGAGCCCGAGCCGGCGGTGGAGTTGGAGTTCCCGAAGGGTGAACGACGGGTCGTGACATTGTCGGCGATCAAGGAAGCGCGCCTCGCGGTGGAATTGTAGGCGCGCGTGGAGCAACCGGGATGATCAGCGCGGATCTGTTGGCGGCCTTTCGTGAGCTGTCGGCCACGAAGCAGCTGGAGCGCGGTGAACTGCGCGACCTGCTGCGGGACGGTGTGCTCGCGGCCCTGGCCAAGAAATTCGGCCCCAACGTGCGGGCCGATATCGACATCGACGAGATGAACGGCCAGATCAAGATCACCACGCTCTTCGAAGTGGTGGAGGAGGTCGAGGACGCGAGCCGCCAGGTGACCCTGGAGGAGGCGCGCTTCGACGATCCGGACTTCCAGGTGGGCGACGTCCTCGAGCGGGACGTCGAGTTCTCGGAGTTCGGGCGCACGGCCGTGCAGGCCGCGAAGCAGCGCATCATCCAGCGGGTGCGGGAGGGCGAGAGGGCCCGGATCCGCGAGGAGTTCACCGACCGCGTCGGCGAGCTGCTCTCCGGCGAGGTCCAGCAGATCGAGCGCGGCAAGATCGTCGTGATGCTCGCCAAGTTCCGCGAGGCGGAGGCGATCATCCCCTACCGCGAGCAGAACCATCGCGAGCATTTCCACCAGAACGACTCCATCCGCGCGGTGCTGAAGCGGCTCGAGGAGACGCCGAAGGGCCCGCGCCTCATCCTGAGCCGCGGCGACCCGCTGTTCGTGAAGGCGCTCTTCAAGCTCGAGGTGCCGGAGGTCCAGCAGGGCCTCGTGGACATCCGCGCCACGGCGCGCGAGGTGGGGAGCCGCACGAAGATCGCGGTGTTCAGCCGCGACGACGGCGTCGACCCGGTCGGCGCGTGCGTGGGCCTCAAGGGCAGCCGCGTGCAGGCGGTGGTGAACGAGCTGAGCGGTGAGCGCATCGACATCGTGCCGTGGAGCTCGGACCCCGAGCGGTTCGCCCGGCTGTCGCTGGCGCCGGCCCGCGTGGCGCGCGTCTTCTCGGATCCCGACACCAAGACGATTCAGGCGATCGTGGATGAGGACCAGCTGAGCCTCGCCATCGGCCGCAACGGCCAGAACGTGCGCCTCGCCTCGGAGCTCACGGGCTGGAAGATCGATCTGTACTCGAGCCGCGAGTGGCTCGAGCGCGGTGGCGAGGGCCCGCTCTTCGCGCCGCTGCCTCCGTTGAAGGCGGAGACCGAGGACGTGGCCGACGTGACGCTGGTGGAGCTGGGCGGCCTCACGCCCGACCTGCTGGCTGTGCTGGACGCGGCCGGGTACCGGACCTTCTCCGACCTCCTCGACCTGGAGCGGGAGGAGATCGGCAAGATCCCGGGGATGGCGCCCGAGATGACGGAGCGCCTGGTGGCGCTGATCGACGAGCTGTCCACGGAGGACGAGGGCGAGAACCAGAAACCCGCCGAGGGCGGGGCAGCGCCCGCCCCGGAGGCGTGATGGACCGGATGCGGGCCGCGACGGGCCTCCTGGGGCTCGGCGCCAAGGCGCGCAGGCTGGCGATCGGAGTGGACGCCGCGCGCGAGGCGTTGCGGCGCGGTGTGGCCGAAGGGCTCGTGCTGGCGCAGGACGCCAGCCCGCGGGCGCGGGACCGGCTCGTGGCCCTGGCGACGCATCGCAGCGTGGACGTGCTGACGGGCCCGACGGCCGAGGAGCTCGGCCGGATACTCGGGCGGCCCCCCGTGCACGGTGTGGCGGTGCTGGACCGGCAGTTGGCGCGCGGGCTGCGCGCGTACCTGGAGGCGGAAGACCGCGGGGAGAAGGTCAGGTTATGAGTATGCGGGTGCACGATCTGGCAGCGGAGTTCGGCGTCACCAGCGAGGAGTTCGTCGCCACGCTGCGTGAGATGGACATCCACGTCCGGAGCCACCTCAGCTCGCTGGAAGACGATAAGGTCGCGCGGGTCCGGGCGCGCTTCGAGCGCGAGAAGCGCAAGGACAAGCAGGCTGGGGCCCCCGCGAAGGGGCGCCGCCGGACCGCGAAGGCCAATGTGGACGAGGCCGCGAAGAAGGCGGAGCTCGTCGAGGCCGCCAAGCCGAAGCGCCGGCGCCGCACCGCCGCGGAAGTGGCCGTGCAGGAAGCCGAGCAGGCCGAGTTGGCGGCCGCCGAGGCCGCGGCGAATCCGCCCGTCGTCGTCGCCCTCTTCAAGGATGAGCCCGAGGCCGAAGAGGAGCCCGGACTCGTGGTCACCGATCTCTTCCCGCCCGAGCTGCAGCCCAAGGACGAGGCCGACGTGGAGGAGGAGGAGGGCGTCGCGACCCTGGCGCCGGACGCGCCCGAAGTGGGCGCCCCGACCGCACCCGAGGTACCCGCGGTGCCGCTCGTCGGCGCGCCCGCCCCTCCGGCCGAGCACGCCGCGCCCCTGGCGCCGATGGGCACCTATGTGTCCCCGGCGCCGCACCGGGCGCCGCCGTTCGTCCCCCAGCGCGTCGAGCGCCTGCCATCGGCCCGGCCCAAGCCGGTAGCCAGCGGCGTGCCCGGGGCGATGGTGCCGCCGCGGCCCGTGGCGTCGGCCGCGCCCGGCGCGGCGGATGAGCGCCGCGCGGGAGTGGGCGGGGGCGGGGGCGGGGGCCGCGACAAGAAAGGCAAGCGCAAGAAGGGCAAGAAGTGGGCGGTGGACCAGGAGGCGGTGGCGGCGAACGTCGCCAAGACGCTGGCCTCGATCCGCGGTTCCGCGAAGAAGGGCGTGCGCCGCCACGTCGACGACGTGAGCTTCCGGGATCTCGAGGCCCAGCGGGCCGCCGATGAGAAGGAGCGCGAGAAGACCCTCGTCCGCGTCAACGAGTTCATCTCGGTGGCGGAGCTGGGCCAGATCCTGAAGGTGCCGCCGTCGCAGCTGGTGCAGTTCGCCTTCAAGGAACTCGGGCTGATGGTCACGGTGAACCAGCGCCTCGACTTCGACCAGATCGAGCTGATCTGCTCGGAGTACGGCTTCAAGGCGGTGCGGGAAGAGGAGTTCGCCGCCGAGGCGGAGGAGGCGGTCACCGCGCAGGGCCTCGAGGAGCTGAAGCCGCGGCCACCGGTGGTGACGGTGATGGGCCACGTGGACCACGGCAAGACGTCGCTGCTCGACTTCATCCGCAAGACCAACGTTATCGCGGGCGAGGCGGGCGGCATCACCCAGCACATCGGCGCGCACAACGTCGTGCTGCCCGACGGCCGGCGGATCACCTTCCTCGACACGCCGGGCCACGAGGCGTTCACGGCGATGCGCGCCCGCGGCGCGCACGTCACCGACATCGTCGTCCTGGTGATCGCGGCCGACGACCAGGTGATGCCGCAGACGGTCGAGGCGATCAGCCACGCCAAGAACGCCGGCGTGCCGATGATCGTCGCCATCAACAAGATCGATCTGCCGGCCGCGGACGTGGAAAAGGTCAAGCGCGAGCTGCTCCAGCACGAGGTCGTGCTCGAGGAGTTCGGCGGCACGACGCTCCACACCCAGATCTCCGCGAAGAAGGGCACGAACGTCCAGCAGCTCCTGGACCAGATCCTGCTCCAGGCGGAACTGCTCGACCTCAAGGCCAACCCCGACCGCTCGGCGGTCGGCGCGGTGCTGGAATCCTCGCTGGACCCGGGCAAGGGCCCGGTCGCGACGGTGCTGATCACCAGCGGCACCCTGCGGACCGGCGAGAGCTTCATCTGCGGCCTGTACGCCGGCCGGGTGCGCGCGCTGCAGGACGAGCGCGGCCGCCCCGTGCAGGAGGCCGGGCCCTCCACCCCGGTGCAGGTGCTCGGTCTCGAGGGCATCCCGCAGGCGGGCGACGCGTTCACCGTCGTGGTGGACAGCGTGCAGGCGCGCGAGATCGCGCAGAAGCGGCAGCGGCTGGATCGCGAAGCCCAGAACCGCCGCACCAGCCGCGCGGGCGTGACGCTCGAGGAGTTCTTCGCGCAGCGCGCGGCCGGCGAGGCCGGCGTCCTGCGGCTCATCATCAAGGCCGACCAGGGCGGCCCGGCCGAGGCGCTGGCCGACGCGCTGAGCCAGATGTCGACCAGCGAGGTGCGGGTCGAGGTCGTGCACCGCGGCGTCGGCTCCATCACCGACAGCGATGTCCTGCTGGCCAAGGCGTCGGGTGCCATCGTCATCGGTTTCCAGGTGCGCCCCAACTCCAACGCCCGGGCCTCCGCGGCCCGCGAGCACGTGGACATCCGGCTCTACAAGATCATCTACGAGGCGGTCGAGGACGTGAAGGCCGCGCTCGAGGGGCTCCTCAAGCCGGTCCGGAAGGAAGTGATCCTCGGCGAGGCCGAGGTCCGCCAGCTGTTCAAGGTCTCGGGCGTCGGCGTCATCGCGGGCTGCTTCGTCAAGAGCGGCGTGATCCAGCGGATGGCCAAGGCGCGCGTGATCCGCGACGGTGTCGAGGTGAACGCCGGCGCGCTTGCGTCGCTCCGCCGCTTCAAGGACGACGTGAAGGAGGTCAAGGACGGTCTCGAATGCGGCATCAGCATCGAGAACTTCAACGACCTCAAGGTCGGTGACGTCATCGAGGCCTACCGCGTCGATACCGTGGCGCGCACCCTCGAAGCGGCGGGCCCGTCCCGCACGGAGTAGCGGCGTGGTCGTCGGCGTCCGGACGTGGGAGCTGCAGCTCGCCGGCTGCCAGTCGCTCAAGGACAAGCGCCGGGTGCTGAAGAGCCTCAAGGACCGGCTGCACCAGCGGTTCAACGTCTCCGCCGCCGAGGTGGACCACCACGACGCGTGGCAGCGCGCCGCCCTGGCGTGCAGCGTCGTGAGCACCGAGCGCCGCCACGCCGAAGAGGTCCTCGCCTCCTGCGACCGCCTTGTGGCCGGCGACCCCCTCGTCCACGTGGTCACCAGCGAGTTGGAGTACCGGTGAAGACCAAGAGCCGGCGCCCGCGGCGCGTGGCGGAGGCGATCCGCGAGATCATCGCGCCGTTCGTGCAGAAGGAGTTGCGCGATCCGCGCATCGGCCTCGTGACGGTGACCGGCGTGCACATCACGCCCGACCTCAAGAGCGCCGTGATCTCCGTGGCGGTGCACGGCGACGAGGCCGAGCGCGAGCGGACCATGGAGGGGCTCGCCAGCGCGGCCGGCGCCGCGCGGCACGAGGTGGGCCGGAAGCTGGGCCTCAGGATGGTGCCGGAGATCGTCTTCGAGTTCGACAAGAACGTGGACCACTCCTCGCACATCGCGTCGGTGCTCGCGCAGCTCAAGCGTCTCGAGGGTGCCGGGGAGGACGGCGCGGCCTGAGCGACGGCCTGCTCCTCGTGGACAAGGCGTGCGGGCCGACGTCGCACGACGCCGTCGCGGTGGTGCGCCGCCTCCTCGGCGAGCGCCGCGTCGGGCACGCCGGCACGCTGGATCCCGGCGCGAGCGGTCTCCTGGTCGTGCTCGTGGGGCGGGCCACGCGGCTCGCCCGATTCGTCACCATCCTCCCGAAGCGGTACGCGGGGACGATCCGCTTCGGGGCCGAGACTTCGTCGGACGACGCCGACGGGGAGGTGACGCTGAGCGACGAGTCGTGGTGGGGGCTCGACCCGGCGGTGGTGCGCGGCGCGCTGGCCGCGGTCGCGGCGCGCACCGAGCAGGTGCCGCCGGCGGTTTCCGCGAAGCAGGTCGGCGGCGAGCGGGCGTACCGGCTCGCGTGGCGCGGAATACCGGTGGATCTCAAGCCCGCGGCCGTCGTGGTGAGCCGGTTCGAGGCGCGGCGCATCGCGCTGCCGGAGGTGGACGTGGAGGTGGAGTGCTCGTCGGGCACCTACGTCCGGGCTCTGGCGCGGGACGTCGGCCGCGCGCTCGGCACCCGGGCGCACCTTGGGGCGCTCCGGCGCACCGCCATCGGGCCGTGGGACGTCGCCGACGCGCTCGCGCTGGAGGGTGCGTCGCCGGCGACGCTGCAGGCCGCGCTCCGGCCCCTGCGCGAGGCGGTGGCGCACCTGCCGGCCGTGGAGATCGGCGCCGCCGCCGCCACGCGCGTGCGCCACGGGGGGAAGATCGAGGCGGGCGCGGTGCGCGAGGGTCCGGTCGCCGTGACCGCGTCCGGCGAGCTGCTGGCGGTCGCGGAGTACCGCGACGGACTGTACGCGCCGCTGGTGGTGCTGGTCTCGTGAACGGTGTCGTCGCGACGGTCGGCACTTTCGACGGCGTGCACCGCGGGCACTGGGCGGTGCTCGAGGAGATCGCGCGGCGCGCGAGCGCGCGGGGCGGGACGAGCCTGCTGGTGACGTTCGATCCGCACCCGCTCGAGGTCGTGAACCCGCGGGCCGCGCCGCTGCTGCTCACGACGCCGGACGAGAAGCGGCTCATCCTCGCGCAATCGCCGCTCGACCGGGTGGCGTTCGTGCCGTTCTCGCACGAACTGGCCGAGTTCACGCCGGAGCGCTTCGTGCGCGAAGTGCTCGAGGAGCGGTTCCACGTCGCGGAGCTGGTGATCGGCTACGATCACGGCTTCGGGCGTGCTCGCGCGGGGGACGTGGCCTTCCTGCGGCGGCTCGGCGAGAGGGACGGCTTCGCGGTGGACGTCGTTCCGGCGGTGATAGTCGATGGCCGGCCCGTCTCCAGTTCGCTGATCCGCCGCGCGGTGGCGGGCGGCGACCTGGACTCGGCGGCGCACGCGCTGGGGCGGCCCTACGCCGTCACCGGGAGCGTGGTGCGCGGGGCGGGGCGCGGGTGGGCGATCGGGGTGCCGACGGTCAACCTGGCGCCGCCCCCGCGCAAGCTCTTGCCGCCCGATGGCGTGTACGCGGCCCGCGTGGCGTGGCGGGGCGGGGTGCACGGGGCGATGCTGAACCTCGGCGCGCGCCCCACGTTCGGCGACCAGGCCCGGACCCTGGAAGCCCATCTCTTCGACTTCGTCGGCGACCTCTACGGGGAGACGGTGACGGTCGAGTTCGTTCGGTGGCTGCGGGACGTCGTGCGCTTCGCTTCGGCGGAGGCGTTGCGGCGCCAGCTCGAAGCGGACCGCCGCGAAGCCCTCGCCGCGTTGACGGCCCGGGGGAGCGCGGTTAACCTCTAATGTTTACCAAACTTAGCGGAATCTCATGCTTGATTCTCTGAAAGCTCGTCTCATCGTCATCGGCCTCCTCGTGCTGGGCTCCATCTGGAGCCTCTGGCCGCGGCAGATCACCATCCGCGTGCGCGGGGCCGAGGGCCGGATGACCGACACGACGGTCGAGCGGGTGCCGATCAAGCTGGGGCTCGATCTGCGCGGCGGGATGCACCTCGGCCTCGAGATCGACGAGGCCAGGGTGACGGCGGGCACCCCCAGCGACGCCATCGACCGCGCGCTGCGCGTCATCCGCACGCGCATCGACGAGTTCGGTGTGGCGGAGCCCCTCGTGCAGAAGGTGGGGCTGGATCGAATCGTGGTGGAGCTGCCGGGGGTCACGGACCCCGGCCGAGCGAAGCAGATCGCGCTGCGAACGGCGTTCCTCCAGTTCCAGATGACGGACAAGCAGGGCCTCTTCCGGAACGCATTGCCGGGCATCGACCGGGCACTGAGCGCCGCCGGCGTGACCGAGCGCTCCGTCGGGACGGCGGTGAGCGACACCTCGGCACCGCGCGCCGCCGGTCCCAGCTCGGCCGTCGAGGACATCCTCGGCGCGGCCGCCGGGCCGCAGGCGCGGGCCGGCGCGGACACCGCGAAGGCGCAGGCCGACACCCTCGGGAACGAGCTCGGCCAGGGTCCCCTCTCTCCGCTGCTCTTCGCCGGGTCGCTGCCGGGTGAGTATCTGGTGCCGGAAGAGAAGGTCGCCATCGTGGACGGGATGCTCGCGCGGCCCGAGGCCGCGCGGCTGCTGCCGCGCGGCTTCGTGCTGCGGTGGGGCGCGGAGGCGATGTCGCGGGGGGCGCGGGCCTACCGCGGGCTCTACATCCTCGAGGAGCGGCCCATCATGACGGGCGAGTTCCTGGTGGACGCGAAGGCTCGTCTCGATCCGCTCTACAACCAGGCCACCGTGGACTTCGAGCTGACGCGGCGCGGCGGCCGCGTCTTCGAGCGGGAGACCGGGCAGCACGTGGGCGACCACATGGCCATCGTGCTCGACAACGTCGTCCAGAGCCAGCCGCCGGTGATCCGCAGCCAGATCGCGAGCCGCGGCCAGATCGAGCTGGGGAGCGCGAGCTTGCAGGAGGCCCAGGATCTGGCGCTGGTGCTCAAGGCCGGCGCCCTGCCCGCGCCGCTCCAGGTCGTCGAGGAGCGGACGGTCGGCCCCAGCATGGGCGCCGACTCGATCCAGAAGGGCATCGTCGCCGGCATCGTGGGCATCGCCCTGGTCGTACTCCTCGTGATCGTGTACTACCGGTTCTCCGGGGTGCTCGCGGTGCTGGCGCTGATCCTGTACGTGCTGTTCACGTTCGCGGGCCTGGCGGCCCTGGGGGCGACGCTCACGCTGCCGGGCATCGCGGGGTTCGCGTTGTCGATCACCATCGCGGTGGACGCGAACGTGCTGATCTTCGAGCGCATCCGTGAGGAGCTGGCGGTGGGCAAGTCCCTCCGCCTGGCGGTGGACGCGGGCTTCAAGATGGCGATGAACGCCATCGTGGACTCCAATGTGTCGATGGTGCTCACCGCGGCCTTCCTGTTCTGGTTCGGAACGGGCCCGGTCAAGGGGTTCGCCGTCACGCTGATCCTTGGCGTCCTGGCCTCGATGATCACGGCGATCTTCGTGGTCAGGACCTTCTTCATGGTCTACTTGCAGCGCCGGCCCGGGCTGCAGACGTTGAGCATCTGATGATCCGACTCTTCGCCAACGCCAACTACGACTTCATCGGCGTCCGCAAGTGGGCGTACGGCATCACGGCCGCCATCGTGATCCCGGGGATGATCCTCCTCGCGTTCACTGGGCTCAACTACAGCATCGAGTTCACGGGCGGCGCCCTCGTTCAGATCCGCGCCACCGGCGCCACGCCTCCGAGCGCGGCGGAGCTGCGCTCGGCGCTGGCGGCCGGGGGCTTCGAGGACGCCGAGATCCAGAGCTTCGGGTCGGATCGGGAATTCGTGATCCGGGCCCGGCTCTCCGCCGAGGCGACCGGTACCGAAGACGAGGCCCAGCGGACGGCGCAGGCCGTGACGCGGGCCCTTCAGGAGCGGCTTGGGGAGAATGCCGTTGTCGTGGATCGGATCGAGTCGGTCGGTCCCCGGGTGGGTGGCGAGCTGCGGCAGAAAGCCCTCGGGGCCGTCCTGCTCTCGTTCGTCGCCACGCTCGTGTACCTGGCCTTCCGGTTCGAGTTCCGGTTCGGGCTCGCCTGTGTCCTGGCCACCGCGCACGACATCCTCACCACGCTGGCGTTCATCAAGTACATGAACCTCGAGGTGTCGCTGATCGTGGTCGGCGCGATCCTCACGGTGGTCGGGTACTCCCTGAACGACACCATCGTCATCTTCGACCGCACGCGCGAGAATCTGCACAAGTACAAACGGGAGGACCTCGCGGCCATCGTGAACCGGTCGGTCAACGAAACGCTGCCGCGCACGGTGCTCACGAACTCCACCTCGCTGGCGGCGCTGCTCGCCCTGCTGTTCCTCGCGGGCAATGTCCTCCGGCCGTTCGCGTGGGTGATGGCGTTCGGCGTGTTCACGGGCACCTTCTCCTCGGTGTACATCGCGGCGCCCGTGCTGATGGCGATCGAGAGGCGCTGGCCCGGCAAGGACGCACGCGGTGTGCGCGCCCGGGTGGCGCCGGCCGGTCACCGGGCGGAGGTCGTGGCGCCCCCGCCCGCGGAGGCGTAGCGGCACCCGCCGTGCCCGGCCCGATGGCGGGCACCGGCCTCGTCGATTCCCACTGCCACCTCGCGGACCCGGTGTTCGATGCCGACCGCGAGGTGGTCTTGTCTCGGGCCCGTGCGGCCGGCGTGACGGCGATCGTCGTGGTGGCCGACGGCGTGGACACGGCGGAGCGGTGCATCGCCCTGGCGGCGCGGCCCGGCCTCTTCGCGACGGCCGGCGTCCATCCGCACCGGGCCTCGGAGTTCGACGGCCGTGCGGCGGACCGCGTCGCCGCGCTCCTCGAGGAACCGCGCGTAGTGGCGGTGGGCGAGACCGGCCTCGACTACCACTACGACCACTCGCCGCGGGAAGTGCAGCGCGAGGTCTTCGTGTGGCACCTGGCCCGTGCCGCGGCCATCGGCAAGCCGGCGGTGATCCACTCGCGGGAGGCCGACGCCGACACCGCGCGGCTCATCGCCGACGCCCCGGCGGGACTCACCGGCGTGCTGCACTGCTTCAGCGCGGGACCGGAGGTGCTGGGCGCCGCGCTCGCCCGCGCTCTTGCGGTCTCGTGGAGCGGGATGGTCACCTTCAAGAGCTGGGACGCGCGGTGGGCGCTGGAGCGTGTGCCGGACGACGCCGTGCTCGTCGAGACCGACGCCCCGTACCTGGCGCCCGTTCCGCACCGCGGGCGGCGCAACGAACCTGCGTTCGTGGCGCTCACGGCGGCGCGGCTCGCGGCGCTGCGCGGCACGACGCCGGAGCGGATGGCGGAGCTCACGGCCGCCAACGCCCGCCGGCTGTTTCATCTGCCCGAGGAAACTCTCGGAGAGGGATGCTGACATGAGCGAACCGCACACGGTCTCGACGCCCCACGCGCCGCAGGCCATCGGGCCCTACAGCCAGGCGATCATCGCCAACGGTTTCGTCTACACCGCGGGCCAGGTCGCCCTCGATCCGGCCACGATGACCCTCGTGCCGGGCGACGTGAAGGCGCAGACGGAGCGGGTGTTCCTCAATCTCCAGGCCATCCTCGAGGCCGCCGGTTCCGCGCTGCCCAAGGTGGTGAAGACGACCGTTTTCCTGGCTTCGATGGACGACTTCGCGGCGATGAACGAAGTGTACGCCGCGCACTTCGGCGCCCACCGCCCGGCGCGCTCGACGGTCGCCGTGAAGACGCTGCCGAAGAATGCGTTGGTCGAGATAGACTGCGTCGCGCTAGTTTAGGTCGACGCGCGCGGCACGGGGGCGGATCGGGCCTGGTGGTCTGACCAGTCTTCAAAACTGGCTGGGGTGCGCCTGGCGCACCCTGGTGGGTTCGATTCCCACACGCTCCCGCCAGCGCCGCGCGAATGCGTTGCGGTAGCCTGCCTTGCCGGATTAGCTTGCCCCACCCGTGAGCATCCTCGTCGTCCTCAACCCGACCGCCGGCCGCGGCAAGTGCGCGCGGCTGCGCAATCGTATCGAGCGCGGTCTCCGCGACGCCGGCCTGAAGTACGAGCTGGTCCAGACGACCGGCCCGGGCCACGCCGTCGCTCTCGCGCGCGACGCGGCGGCGCACGGGGTCACAAAGCTGATCTGCGCTGGGGGCGACGGTACCGTGCACGAGGCGGCCAACGGCCTCCTCCAGGCGCCCCTCGCGGACGATGGGGCGACCCGCGTGGCGTTGGGCCTCATCCCCGCCGGCACGGGCGACGACTTCGCGAAGATGATCAACGTCTTCAAGCTCCCTCCCGAGGCGGCCGCCGCCCGGATGGCGCGAGCGGAGGAGACTCTCTTCGACGTCGGGAAGGCGGACGGCGAGTACTTCGACAACATCCTCGGGATGGGCTTCGACGCGGAAGCCGTGCGGCACGCGCTGCGCATCCGCCGGCTCAAGGGCGTCGCCGTGTATCTCGCGGCCATCTACCGGACGTTCGTCACCTTCCGGGCACCGGTGCTCGAGATCGAGAGCGACGAGCACCGCGAGATCGGCCCGATGATGATGCTCGGCGCGGGCATCGGCGTGTGCGAGGGCGGCGGCTTCTACATCACGCCCGAGGCCGACCCCGCCGACGGCCTCCTCGACGTGTGCCTCATCCGGAAGGTGGGCCTGCTGCAGTTCCTCCGCGACGTGCCGCGGGTGATGAAGGGCACGCACACCGAACTGGACGAAGTCGCGATGTTCCGGACGCGGCACGTCACCATCCGCTGCGCCGAGCGACCCCTGGTCCTCCACCTCGACGGCGAGTTGCGCGAGCCGCACCGCCACGAGATCGAGGTCAGCGTCGAGCCCAGGCGACTGCGGGTGCTGGTGGGGCGGTGAGCCCGCGCAGCGCCGCGCTGGTCGCCGCGCTGGTCGCGTTCGCCGGCAGTGCGGCCGCACAGCAACCGCCCGCGCCCGCTCCCCGCGATACTGCCGCCCGCCGCGACCCGACCGTTCCCAGTGACACGATTCCGCGCCGCGAGGGCGCCGCCGTCCGTGCGGACACCGTGCAGCGGCCGGTGCGCGGTGACTCCGTCCGTCCCCGGTCCCCGATCTCCCCCGCAGGCGCCTTCGTCCGGTCGCTCATCCTGCCGGGTTGGGGCCAGGCGCGTCTCGGCAGGAACGTGACGGGCGGGATGTTCCTGCTGTTCGAGGGGATGGCCGGCGCGATGGTCTGGAAGGCGACGTGGCAGCTGCAGTGGGCGCGGACGCGCGACAAGTTCGTGGAGTCGCACCGCCAGGAGCGCGAGGACTGGATCGTGCTGCTCGTCTTCAACCACCTGATGGCCGGTGCCGAGGCGTACGTGTCGGCGCTGCTCTTCGACTACCCGGTGGCGCTCCAGGCTCGGCGGCTCCCCGACGGCTCGACGGGCATCGGCGTCACCATCCCGCTCCGGTGAGGCGCGGGTGAACCAGCTGCCCATCGGCGTCTTCGATTCGGGGATCGGCGGCCTCACCGTCGTCCGCGAGCTGCTGCACCAGCTGCCGCACGAATCCCTCATCTACTTCGGCGACACCGCGCGGGTCCCCTACGGCAACAAGTCCCCGGAGACTGTGCGCCGCTACGCCCGCGAGATCCTCGGCTTCCTGGTGCAGCGCGGCGTGAAGATGATCGTGGTAGCCTGCAACACGGCCAGCGCGCACGCGCTCGATGAGCTGAAGCGCATATCGCCCGTCCCGGTGGAGGGCGTGATCGAGCCGGGTGCGCAGGCGGCGGCCCTGGCCTCCCGCAGCGGCCGGATCGGCGTCATCGGCACGGCGGGGACGATCGCGAGCGGGGCGTACGAGCGCGCCATTCACTCCCACGCCGGCGCGGCGGCGGTAGTCGCCCAGGCGTGCCCGCTCTTCGTGCCGCTCGTCGAGGAAGGCTGGCTGGACCACCCCGCCACGCGCCTCGTGGCGCAGAGCTATCTCGCGAACCTCGAGGCGCACGCCATCGACACGCTGGTCCTCGGCTGCACTCACTACCCGCTCCTCAAGCCTCTCCTCGCTGACGTCCTCGGGCCATCCATCACCCTCATCGACAGCGCGGAGCAGACGGCACGGGCCGTCTCGCGCCAGTTGGCGCACTCGACGCTGCACGCACCGCGGACGGCCGCGGCGCACGTGCACTTCGTCGTGAGCGACGCGCCGGAGACCTTCAGGCGGGTGGGGAAGCGGTTCCTGGGCGAGCGGGTGCGGGACATCGAGCTCGTCGCCCTGGGCGAGCCGAGCGAGCGCTAGGCCCCCGGGCGTTCCGGCCAGGCGAGCAGGGCAATCCCTTCCGCCGAGATCACGGCGTACTGCCGATCGGCCATCCACTGGCCGGCATTGAGGTACCAGCGTCCCGGCGCGTGCTCCACGAGCGCGCGGCGGTGGGTGTGGCCGACGATGACGAGTTGCACCTCGGGCCGCCGGTCGAGGAGAGCGCGCGCCCAGGCTTCCTGCAGCCGCGAGGCTTCGTCCGCGACGGCGCCGGAGCGGTTCGACTCGCCCAGCGTGCCCGACAGCCGGTCGGCGATGGCGAAGCCGAGGTTCGGGTGCAGCGCGCCGAAGATGGCCGTGGTGATCGGGCTGCGGAGCATCCGGCTCAGGATGCGCGCGCCCGGCTTGAAGTCGGACGCCAGGCCGTCGCCGTGCACCACGCAGGACGTCCGGCCGGCGAGGGTGAGGTCGGCGCCCTCGCGATGGAACGGGATGCTGAGGTCCCGGCTCCAGAACGAGCCGCCCCAGCGATCGTGGTTCCCGCCGACGAGGTCCACCGGTATCCTGCGTTCCACCAGGGCGGCGAGCTTGGTGAGGGTGCGGAACGGGCGGCGGGGGATGACGGCGCGGTACTCGAACCAGAAGTCGAACAGGTCGCCGACGATGAGGAGCCGCGTGCCGAGGTCCGGCACGGCGGCCAGGAAATCGTGGAACGCCTCCTCGTCCCCGGGGCCGGCCGCCCCGAGGTGGGCGTCGCCGACCACGACCACACGCTCGCCGTTCACGCCGGGGAAGATGCCGGGAGCGCCGGACGTGGCGCAAGCGCTTTCGGGGTTTAACTTTGCCGAATGACCCAGAGCACTCCCGCCGTCCGGAACGACCGGTCATGATCGCGCCGTCGAAGGAGACGTCGGTCGAGTTCCGCGTCCGGTATGGCGAAGTGGACCAGATGGGCGTGGCCTATCACGCCCACTACCTCCAGTGGGCGGAATTGGGCCGCACGGAACACATGCGCTTGCACGGGGTCCGGTACAGGGACCTGGAGGAGCGCGGCTGCCTGCTCGCGGTCTCCGAGGCGAGCATCCGCATCGTGCGCTCCGCGCGCTACGACGACCTGTTGCGCGTCACCGCGTGGCTCACGGATGTGGGTTCGCGGAAGGTCGTCTTCGCCTACCGCATCGAGCGCGCGGACGACGGGAGCCTGCTGGCGACCGCCGAGACCGCGCTCGTCTCCCTGGCGTCGGACGGGCGCCCCGCGCGCCTGCCCGAGGACACGCTTGCGGCGCTGCGACCCCTCGTGGTCGCACCGGCCACCTGAGGAGCTCCCGATGACGTACCGATTCCGTGCCCTGCTCGCCGTGGCGCTGCTCGCGTTGCCCGGAGCGCTGCGCGCCCAGGGGCAGGCCGCGGTCGGCGACCTCGCGCAGCTGCTCGCGCTGGAGGACCGCCGCGAGTACGACGGCGCCGCGCTCCGCCGAGCCGCCCGGCACCCCGACGCGCTCGTGCGGGCGCGGAGCGCCGCGGCCATCGGGCGCATCGGCGAGCGCGGCGGCACGCCGATCCTGCTCGAACTGCTGGCGGACCCCGACACGGCGGTCCGCGCGGAAGCGGCCTTCGCGCTCGGGCAGCTGCGCGACACGTCGGCGGTGCGGGAGCTGGTGCGCCGGCTCGAGGCGTTCGACGCCGCGACCTCGGAGCCGGCCCAGCTCGAGATCGTCACCGCGCTGGCCAAGATCGGGGGCGCCACCGCCGCGCAGGCGTTCGAGGGGCTCTTCCGTCGTCATCCGCCCACCGGTGCGAACGACGACGGCGCGACCGCCCGGGCGCTGCAGGAGTCGTGGCGCCTCGGCCGGCAGGCTCCGGCCGCCCGCCTCGCCGCGTACGCCCGGGACGCGCAGGGCGAGTGGCGCCGCAACGCCGTCTACAGCGCGGCGCGGCTGCGCCTCGCCGGCGCGGCACAGGGCCTCCTCGATGCCTCCGGCGACCAGGATCCCCTCACGCGCCAGTGGGCGGCGCGGGCGCTCACGGCCGAACTCGCGGATTCCGCCCGCGTGGCGCGCGAGTCGTTCGTGGGCCGCCTGCGCCAGCTCGTCGGCGACTCTGACGCGCAGGTCCGGACGAACGCGCTCCAGGCACTCGCCACCTACCGCGACTCGACGCTGGTCTCCATCGCATCCAGCCGTCTGGTGGACCGCGACCCCAACGTGCCCGTGCGGGCGGCGACGACCCTGGGCGCGCTCGGGGGCTCGCGGGCCGCGGCGCTCCTCGCGGAGCGATTCGCCCAGCAGGGCACCTTCGCGGTCCGCCGGGCGGTGCTGCAGGCGCTCGCGCAGGCCGGCCCCGGTGCGGTGCTCAGCGCCGGGCAGCCGTGGCGCGCCGATCCGGACTGGCGGCTCCGCGCGGCGTACGCCGAAGCGCTCGGGATCGCCGCTACCCCTGAGGCCCGAGCCGACCTCGTCGCGCTCTCGAACGATGCGGACGCGCGAGTGGTGGCCGCGGCGCTCGGGGCCATCGCGCAGTTCGTGCCGGCGGGCGACACCGCGCTCCGCTCGCTCGCTCGGGTGCGCCTGGCCCACGAGGACGTGATGGTCCGCGCCGGGGCGGTCGAGATCCTGGCACGCGAGAGGGACCCGGCGCTGCTGCCCGACCTGGTCGCGGCGTACCGGCGCGCTGCGAGCGAGCCGATGAACGACGCGCGGCTCGCGGCGGTGCAGGCCCTGGCCCAGCTCGCGGGAACGGGGCCACCGGCGCGCGAGCGGGTGGAGCGGGACTTCCTCGGTTCGGTCGGACGCAGCGCCGACGATCTCGTGCGGCGCGCCGTGGCGGAGCGCTTCGGCCTGCCGGCCCACGAGCGGTACTGGGGCGCCGTCTTCCCCGTCGAAACGGGCCGCGGCGCGCAGGACTACCAGGAGCTGGTGCGGCGCTACGTGCTCCGGCCGCCCGGCTCTCCGCCGCTCCGGGCCACTATCGAGACCGACCGCGGTGCCATCGTCATCGACCTGCTCGGCGCCGACGCGCCGATCACGGTGGACAACTTCCTGCGGCTGGTGGATCGCCGCTACTTCGACGGCAGCCGCTGGCATCGAGTCGTGCCGAACTTCGTAGTCCAGGATGGGGACCCGCGCGGCGACGGCAACGGCGGACCGGGCACGGTGATCCGCGACGAGCTCAACCGCCACCGCTACGACCGTGGGATGGTCGGCATGGCGCTCTCGGGGCCCGACACCGGCGGGTCGCAGTTCTTCCTGACGCACTCGCCGCAGCCGCACCTGGACGGCCGGTACACGATCTTCGGGCGGATCTACTCCGGCGCACAGGTGCTGGATCTCATCGTGCAGGGAGATCGGATCCGACGCATCGCTCGGTAGCCGTGCGCCGTCTGGCGCTGCTCGGCGCGCTCGCCGCGCTCGGCGCCGCCGCGACCGCGGCGCCGCTGCGGGCGCAGTACGGGGTGTTCGGGCAGAACAAGATCCAGTACCGCAGCTTCCAGTGGCACGTGCTGCGCGGCGAGCACGTGGATCTCTATTTCTATCCCGAGGAAGAAGAGTTGGCCCGGGTGGCCCTCGCGTACGCCGAGGTCAGCTACCAGGACCTCGAGGCGCGCTTCCGCCACAGCGTCACGCGGCGGATTCCCCTGATCGTCTATTCCTCGCACCAGGACTTCGAGCAGACGAACGTCCTGCCGTTCGTCCCGCCGGAGGGCCTGCTCGGCGTGACCGAGTTCATGAAGCAGCGCGTCGCCCTCCCGTTCAACGGCTCCTACGCCGAGTTCCGGCACACCATCCGCCACGAGCTGGTCCACGCGTTCCAGCTCTCCAAGTACGTGCTGTCGGCGAGCCTGTACCCGCGGCAGCGGCGGGCGCAGTTCCCGCTGTGGTGGATGGAGGGGCTCGCCGAGTACTGGTCGGGAGGCGAGGACTCGCGCGACGAGATGATCCTCCGCGACGTGACGGTCGGCGGGCGCCTGCCGTCGCTGCAGGAGCTGGGGTGGTTCAGCGGCAGCATCGTGTACCCCATCGGTGGCGCGCTGGTGCGGTTCCTCGCCGAACGCTACGGCGAGTGGCGGCTGGTGCAGATGTACGACGATGCGTGGAAGTACGGCGACTTCGAGACGCTGACGGAGAACGTGTTCGGGCGCACCTTGGATCAGCTGACCGCCGAGTGGCAGCTGGCGATGCGGCGCCGGTACTTCGAGTCCGTCGCCCGCCAGGAGCCGCTCGCGGTGCGGGCGACGCTCATCGCCGCGCTCGCCGTGAAGCCGGTGGTCTGGACGGCGCCGGGGGACACGGCCCCCCAGGTCTTCTACCTGTCCCCGCGCACCGGGTACACCAACGTGTACGCCGCCCCTCTCACCGGCGGCCCGTCGCGCGCGGTGGTGCGGGGCGAGCGCTCCGCGGAGTTCGAGTCGTTCCACGTATTCGAGTCGCGCCTCGACGTCTCGGCGCGCGGCGTCCTGGCGTTCACGACCAAGTTCCAGGACCGGGACGCGCTCGTGCTCTACGATCTGGCTCGCGAGAAGGTCGTCGGCCGGTACCAGTTCGCGGACATCGTCTCCATTCTCGGGCCGTCGTGGTCGCCGGAGTCGGAGCGCATCGCCTTCTCGGGGCTCTCCGTCGCCGGCTACTCCGATCTATACCTGCTCGACCTCGGGACGGGCCGCCTGGACCGCATCACGTCGGACCGGTACGAGGACTCCGATCCCTCGTTCTCGCCCGACGGCACGCGGCTCGTCTTCTCCTCCGACCGCACGGCGTTCGGGGCCGGAGGGAGCCGCAACCTCTTCGTCATCGAGCTCGCCGGCCGTGCGATCCGCTACCTGACCTACGGCCCCTGGCAGGACGACAGCCCGCGGTGGGAGGCCGCGACGGGCCGCGTCAGCTTCACGTCCGACCGCCGCGGGGTGTTCGACGTGTACGTGGTGGACTCCACCGGCGCGGGCCGGCGCGAGACGGCGGTCCCCGGCGGGGCGTTCGACGCGGTGTGGGTGCCCTCCGCCGGGCGGTACGTCTTCGGGGGCTTCGAGGACCTGACGTTCAACGTCTACGCCCTCGCCCCCGACGCCGACACCGCCGCGCGCGACACGGTGGCCCTGGCGGGGGCGACGGACCCGGCGGGGCGCTGGCGCTGGCCGGAGCTCGACGACCCGCGGTACGCGCGCGCCGACGCGGCGCAGTACGAGCAGCGCTACTCGCTGGACTTCGCCGCGGGCGAAGCGATGGTCACGCCCGGGTACGCGTCCGCCCAGGGGGCCACCTTCCTGCTGTCGGACATGCTGGGCGACCACCTGGTGTTCGTGTCGATGCTCGCCTTCCAGCAGGGCAACAGCCTCGGCGATCTGGTGAGCAACTTCAACGGGACCGCCCTCTACCTGAACCAGTCCCAGCGGCTCAATTGGGGCGTAGGGGCGTTCCGAGTGCGCGGGCTGTTTTACGAGGGCGGTTTCGATCGCCTCTTCTACGAGACATCCGTGGGTGGATTCCTCGAGCTCCGCTATCCGTTCTCGCGCTTCACCCGCCTGCAGGCGCAGTTTCGGGTCGAGCACTCGGACCGCACGGACTTCGGCTTCGTGGAGGGCGAGCCCGGCCTCGGCCTGCCGCGTCGCCGGGGCGTGCTCACGTCGAACTACATCTCGTACGTCCACGACAACTCGCTGTGGTTGCCGACCGGGCCGATCGACGGCGGCCGCACGAACCTCACGGCCGGCCTCGTCACCGACCTCAACAACGGCCGCTTCGACAGCTGGGTGCTCTCGGCGGACCTGCGCCGCTACGCCCGCACCGGGCTGCGGACCGCCTTCGCGCTGCGCGGGTATGCCTACCTGTCGGGTGGTGCGCGACCGCAGCGCGTCTCGGTCGGCGGCTCGTACGCCCTGCGCGGTTACCCGCGCTTCGCCTACCTGACGGGCAGCCGGGCCGTGCTCGCGAACGTGGAATGGCGGTTCCCGCTCACCGACTTCCTGAGCGTGGGTTTCCCCTTCGGCGAGCTGCGGTTCCCCGGAGTGCAGGGGGCCGTCTTCGCGGACCTGGGCCGCGCCTGGACTGCGAGCCTCTCCGACCGTGGATACCTCGGCGCCTACGGGCTGGGTCTGCGGATGAGCCTTGGCGCGCCGGTGGTACTGCGGCTGGACGTGGGCAGACGGTACGCACTCGGCGGACGGGAGCTGTATGGTCTTCCCCTCAACTACCGAGGCAGGCGATTCGTTGACTTCTGGTTCGGGTACAACTACTAGCGGCGGCGCCGTGCGCCGCGCGGCCGCGCGTTCGCTTGCCGCCCATGCCGGGTGTTCCTATCTTGCGCTCGTCGCCTGCCTTGCTGGCGCGACGGGATGCCGGACGGCGCCTCCGGCGCTGGCGCCGGACGTGGCGTCCTTCGGCGCCGTGACCGCCGAGACGTTCTCGGCTCTCGCCGCGCGGTCGCAGCCTGCCGGGTCGGAACTCCTGAGCCTGCGTTGGCGGTTCACCGAGGCCGGCTCGTCGGTCTCGGGGCGCGGCGCCGCCCGGGTGACGCCGCCGGACTCGTTGCGCATCGACGTGCGCGGCCCGCTCGGCTTCGGCCGCGGGGCGCTCGTGCTGGCCGGCGATTCGGTGTGGGCGAACCCGGAGGACCTCGTCCGGCAGGTGCTCCCGGGCCGCTTCATGGTGTGGGCGATGCTCGGCGTCGTGCGCACCCCGGACGAGGTGGAGCGGTACGAGATCGGAGCGGTGGAGGGGCGCCGTCTGCTGCGCCTCGTCGAGCCTGGGGGGCGGGCCACGACCTTCGAACTCAGCGGCGACACCGTGCTGGGAGCGGTGCAGTCCAGAGGGGACACGCTGGTGGGACGGCTCATGCTGGTGCGGGGTGCGGATGGACGGGTGGTGCGCGCGGATGCGCAGGACTTCGAACGGAAGGCGCGGCTGGTGTTCGACATCACCGGCCGGACGCCGAGCGGGGGCTTCCCCGCGGGGGTGTGGCGCCGTCCGTAGCCGGGCGCTGGTGCTGCTCCTGCTCGCCGCCACCGGGTGCGTGTACGGCTTCCGGGGCGGTGGGATGCCCGCGGGCATCCGTACGGTCGCCATCCTGCCGTTCGAGAACCGCACCGGCGAGCCCGCCCTGGCACTGGAGGTGTCGGAGGCGATTCGCGAGGCGGTGGAACGGCGCCTGGGCCTGCGGCCCGCGGCCGAGTCGGGTGCGGACGCGGTGGTGCGCGGGGAGATCGTCCGCTACGAGCCGGACATCCCGCTGTCGTACGAGGCGGGGCAGGGACGGGTGGAGGTCACGCGCCGGCGGGTGCAGATCGTCGTGAACGTCGAGATCTTCGATCAGCGGGCGGGCCGCGCTCTCTGGCAGCGGAACGGCCTGACGGTGGACGGCGAGTACCAGCCGCCGCGCGAAGTCGAGGGGCGGCGCCTTGCCCTGCAGAAGCTCGTCAATGACGTCGTCGAGGGGGCGCAGTCACAATGGTAGCGCACGCGAGGAACCGCTCGGGCAAGACGCACGTCGGGTGCCTCTTCTCGCTCTTCATCGTGGCGGCGGGGATCTTCGTTGGTGTCGACGTCGCCGAGGTGTACTGGCGCGCCTATCGGCTCCAGGGCTTGGTCAAGGACCAGGTGACGTTCGCTCCGATACTCACCGACGACGTCATCCGCCGCCGCCTGATCGCCTACTCCGATGCCCTCGGCGTGCCCTTGGGCCAGCGTGACTGGATCGTCCGGCGCACCCGGTCGCCGAAGGAGATCACGATCTCGGCGCAGTACCGGGACACCATCAGGATCGAGTTCCTCGGTCTGCGCAAGGCCTTCGTAGTCGAGTTCAAGCCCTACGGCCGCGGGTCGCTCTAGTCCCTTGGCGCCGCCCGAAGCGCTGGACCCCGCCGCCAAGCTGCTGACGCGAGAGGAAGCGCTGCGGTGGCGCCGCGGCGTCGCCGGGCCCGTCGTGTTCACCAACGGCGTCTTCGACCTGCTCCACCGCGGGCATGTGGCGTACCTCGCCGCGGCGCGCGCGGAGGGCGCCGCGCTCATCGTCGGCGTCAACACCGATGCCTCCGCGCGACGCCTTGGCAAGGGGGCGGGCCGCCCGGTGAACGCCGAGCGCGACCGCGCGTACGTGCTCGCGGGCCTCGCGTCGGTCGATGCCGTCACGCTGTTCGACGAGGACACGCCGCGGGAGCTGATCGCCGCGCTCGAGCCGGACGTGCTGGCGAAGGGTGCGGACTACGCCATCGCGGACATCGTCGGGGCGGACCTCGTCACGGCGCGCGGCGGGCGCGTGGTGCGGGTGCCGCTGGAGGAAGGGTTGTCGACGACCACCCTTATCGAGAAGGCGAAGCGTGGCGAGACCTGATGGCCGGGCCCCGGCCGACCTGCGGCCGCTGGTGCTGGAGCGCGGCACCAACCCGTACGCCGAAGGCTCCTGCCTGGTGCGGATGGGCGGGACGCTGGTGCTGTGCACCGCGTCGGTGGAACGGGGCGTGCCCGGCTGGCGGCGGAGCAGCGGCCTGGGGTGGGTCACCGCGGAGTACGCGATGTTGCCGCGCGCCACGAACGAGCGGACGCCCCGCGAGCGGCAGGGCCCCGGCGGACGGACGCACGAGATCCAGCGTCTCATCGGCCGGAGTGTGCGCGCGGCGCTGAAGGACTTCGCGTTCGGCGAGCATACGATCCGCCTCGACTGCGATGTTCTCCAGGCTGACGGCGGCACGCGCACCGCGGCGGTCACCGGTGCGGCGGTGGCGCTGGCCGACGCGTGCGAGTGGCTGGCGCGGACGGCCGGCGTGACGAATCCGTTCGCGCGCCTCGTGGCCGCGGTGAGCGTCGGCATCGTCGAAGGGGAGACGCGTCTCGACCTCTGCTACGCCGAGGACAAGGGCGCCGAAGTGGACGCCAACGTCGTCGTGGCGGAGCCGGACAGCTTCGTCGAAGTGCAGGGAACGGGCGAGGCGGGGACCTTCAGCCGGGCGCAGCTCGACGGCCTGCTGGATCTCGGCCTCGCGGGTGCGCGGCGGATCTTCGCCGCCCAGCGGGCGGTGCTGGGCTGGTAATCGGACCACTCGGGGCGGCGGTCGTCATGGGCAAGCTGCTACTGGCCACTCGCAGCAAGGACAAGGCGCGGGAGATCGGCGAGATCCTCGGTGCCGGGGTGGAGATCCTCTCCCTCGACGACGCGCATCTCTCGTGGAGCGAGGCCGAGGAGCGGCTCGAGGAGCAGGAGACTTTCCTCGCGAATGCCCGTGCCAAGGCGGCGTACTTCGCCCGGCTGAGCGGCCTGCCCACGGTGGCCGACGACTCGGGGCTCGAGGTCGTCTCGCTGAGCGGTGCGCCGGGCGCGCGCTCGAAACGGTTCGCCTTCGAAGCGTCCCGCCTCTCCGGCCCGGAACTCGACGCCGCCAACAATGCTGAGCTGCTGCGCCGGCTGCTGGGCGCCGAGACCTCGCGGCGGCGGGCGTCCTACGTCTGCGTGGCGGTGCTGATCCGGAACGTGAGTACCCTGCCGGAAGCGTTCACCGGCCGCTGCTGGGGCTTCATCCTCGATGCCCCGAAGGGCGCGAACGGCTTCGGCTACGACCCGCTCTTCTTCCACCAAGGGCTGGGCAAGACCTTCGGCGAGGCGTCGGCGGTGGAGAAGCACGGCGTGAGCCATCGCGGGGCGGCGTTCCGCGAGCTGGCGACCGCGCTGGCCGCCGAGCCGCTGCGGTAGGTGGGAGCACCCGATGTCGTTCATCACGCTGGACGATCTGGCCCCCAAGGCCCCGTTCCCGGGCTACTCCGGTTCGAGTTCACCATGGAGGGGGAGAGCCGGGTCCTGGACCCGGGCGTGGTGGCGGTGATCCCGCCGAGCGTGGGGCATTCGGGAAAGGCCCTGACCGCGTGCCGGCTCATCGGCGTCTTCCATCCTGTCCGGGAAGACTACCGCTCGTAGCGGTGGCGGAACCTCGACTACGTCGCGACGACCAACAGCAGGGCAATTGCCAGCACCACGATGAGGACCCACGTCAGGACGGGAATCCTCGCGAAGGGGCTTCGCACCGCCTGCTGCGCTCTCGCGCCCTCAGCCGCCTCCTCCGCCTGGGCCGCGCGCATCGCCGCTTGGCCCAGTTGACCGGACAGCGCCCGCAACTGGCGCTCCTGCCTCGTGCGGGGGATCCACCGGCAACCGCATCTGGAGCACACATTCTGAATGATCGTGTCCGGACTCGCGGCGACCACCAGTTCCTTGGCCACGCTCGACCGCTTGAGCGGCACGGTTTGGAGCGAGTTGGACCCGCACTTCGGACAGGAACCGGTGGGATCTGGGATGGTCATGCACCAAAGATGCCTCCGGGTTCGGCGGTGCAGCAAGACGCCGCTCCGCTTTCAGCAACGCGATGGGGCCGCTAAGTTGGCTGTGATGCTGTGACGGGGCGTGGCGCAGACCGGTAGCGCGCCTGGTTTGGGACCAGGAGGTCGCGGGTTCGAGTCCCGCCGCCCCGACTGAGCAAGTCGTTGAGACGCCGAGCGATAGCCGGGAGGCACCAGGCGCGCTCGGGGAGCTGCTGCGAACTTCGCTGCGAACTTCGTTCATCCGTGCCACTCCCTCAGCTCTGCGGGTTCGGTGACTACCCGGAACAAGGTCCGTTCGTCCACCTGCTGGTAGCAGGCTTTCAGGCAGGTGAGGTCGGACCAGCCTCCGGCCGCTGCAACGTCGCGGTCGGGGAGGTGCTTGCGTTCGGTGGCCCACTTCCGCCGGTATGCGTGCCACAGCGAGCCGTCCTGCTTGGGCAGCTTCGCCAGGCGTTCAGCCTTTTCGAGCCAGGCGCTCGCCAAGTCCTTCGAGAGCGGCTGATCCGCGCAGCGCGGGGAGGGGAACCGGGTTGTCCGTCCTTGTCCCGCGCCACTTCCGCCACCACGAAACGATGACGTTGCCCGGTTCCGGTGTCCTTGACGGTTCCTCGCCGCTTCAGCTCCCCGAGCGCGGCGTCCACCGCGTCGGCCCGCCCGCCGACCGCCTGGCGGATGCCGAGCAGGGACGCGCCCGGGGCGCCCTGAAGGTGCAAGAGTATCCGGGCGTCGAGGGTCAACTCCCGACCGACCAGCTCGAAGCGGTCGCCGGAGAGGCGCACCGCGAAGTCTTCGAGCGGCCAGCGGCTGCGGGCCGTGATCCGGCGGACGGAAGCGAGCGGGTCTTCCCGCATCGTGAGGATCACGTCCACGGCAGCACCGACGTGCGTGCTGTCGCGGTACTCGCCGGTCGCCCGGCTGGCGTGGTGGAGCAGGACGAATGCGCTGCCGGTGTCCCGCGCCACCGTGCAGATGTCGCGGAGGATGCCGATCCATTGGCTCGATTGGCTCGCGTCGGTCACTATGTCGCCGGCATAGGCGGGGAGCGTGTCAATCACAGCGACGCGCGGCCGGCCCTTCGCAACCCACGAGAGAAACGAGAGCGGCCGGCGGTCCCAGTTCATCGCCAGGTACGTGTTGTCTGCGTCGGCACCGAACGTTTGGAAGCGCCGGTCAATGTCGTACGGGCTCTCCATGTCCGCCGAGAGCCACAGCGCGTTACCTGCCGTCGTGTGCTCGCCGAGGAAGTCGGCACCTCGGGACATCGCCGCGACGCCGGCGGCAAGCAGCGTTGACTTGCCGGCTTTCTCGCGCGCGGCGAGCAGGGTAACGCGCCCGCTCCACGCGATGCGCGGGATAACCGCCTCCGGCGCGCGGAGCAGGTCCGGTGACGCACGCAAGCGGGCGAGGCTCATGAGTTCGAGCCCGCCGCCCTCGGAGCCGGGCACATCCGGCGCCGTCACGGCTCCGCCCCCCGAAACATCTGGAGCTGGGGCTTGCGAGGGCGCGGTGCGTCGCGCCTCGCCCTCAGCCAGCCCGCACCCATACCCAGATGTTCGCGCGTGCGCGTTGGCGTGCATCGTGCCGGGTTCATTGGCTACGCTCGTGATTCACGCTCTTAGCGCGAGTATGCTGTTGCGTCGTTGAGTGCGGGCCCTCGCCGGTCTCTTCGATCCAGCCTCGGCGTTCCGCTTCCGCCACAAGGCCCCGCAGTCCTTCGATCAACTCCGGCAGGGCCTCGACGTGTAGAGCAAGCCCGCGCTTACTCGGTAGCCAGGTCGTCCCGTCGTCGCCGGTCCACCACACCCGCAGACTCACGAGCTGGTGCCCTTTGTACGTCGAGAGTTCGGCGCGGACCTGCTCGACCGTGTTCTTCTGGATGATGCAGACGGCCCCGCCGTCCCCCGCTTCCGCCCTGCCCGAACCGGGGCCCCTGTCGCGTTCACGGCTTCCCCGGAGCTTCCGCCGCTTGCCCGTCGAGGAGCCGTTGAACGGAGGCAGCAGTCACCCGGATTAGCCGCCCGCGCTTGAAGCCCTTCAACTCGCCGCGCTCAATCATCGCGAGCACGGTCTTGCGCCCCACTCTCAACCTTCTCGCCACTTCGATTGCACTCAGAACGTCTTTCACCGCACACCTCCCTCGAAAGTGCGGCCAAAATACTCGAACCGGAGGGAGTCGTTGAACGGCATTGCGTAGCGCATTAACCGCAATGATGTGTTACATTAATGCCTAGTATCGTGTTGAGCGCGAGCAATACCGGAAGGCGCGGGAGATGACCTATGGGGCGTCTGACTAAGCGAGGGCGACCTAAGAAGGAGGCTGCTTCGGAGGACGGTACTCCGGGCAGGAAGCGGCCAAAGGAGGCAGCGAAGATCGCGGCGCGGCTACAGAAGTTCTTGGAGAAGCGATACGGAACCCGATACGAGGCGAGCGTCGCAAAGGACACGGGAGTCCCGTGGGGAACGGTCTACCGCTGGACCAACGTGGAGGAGCCGATCACTCCGGAAACGCCCACGCTCATAGCTATTGCGCGTGGTACAGGGATCAGCCTCGACTGGCTGCTCTTGGGCGAGGGACTTCCCGAGCGCGGCACGCTACAGCCCAGGCCGGAACTAGCTGACGCGCTCCGCGCTCAGGTTGTGGCCGCAGTTGCCACGGCCGAGCGGGCATCGAGTGATGAGGCCAAGGAGGCGCTGCCGCCGGGTTCGGAGTTGCTTGAGGCGGCAGTCCTCGCGGGGCGGTCTGACTTCGCCCGGTGGCGAAGCCTCAAGCGTCGTGTGACTCACCAGGCGCTTGCGCGTGCCCGCGAGATGATCCGGCAACAGTCAGCGTCGCCGACCGGCTCCGGCGGGGCGCCGCTGCGGAAGGCGCTCGATTGGGAAGTGGTACAGTAGGTTCCGTGACGAAGAAGAGTGGGCCGACCCCTTTACACGACCCGCGATAGATATTATCATTCCGTCACGGACAGATAATATCTGTTTCTCAAACTGATTTGTAAAGGGTTGACATACATGCTGTTTAGCGTTCCGGCACTCTCGGCAATGGACATACAGGTCGCCGCCAAGATCGAGAAGGCGAGGTCCGACCTGAACATATGGCTCCAGGGGGTCCCGCGACGCTGGACCGGACTCCTGCGGCGGAGTACGCTCGGGCGAGTCATTCGGGCGTCAAACTCGATTGAGGGATACGTCATCCCGAAGGACGACGTGGTCGCCGCGGCCGAAGGCGAGTCTGTGGACGCCAACGAGACAACACAGCAGGCTACGGCCGCCTACCGCAGAGCTATGACGCACGTCTTGGGCCTCGCCAAAGACCCGACGTTTGAATGGTCACCCGCAGTTGTTAAGGCACTTCACTACATGATGGTGGAGTACGACCTAGACAAGCTTCCCGGCCAATGGCGGGATGGTCCCGTCTATGTCGTGGACGAGAAACAGCACCCAGTCTATGAGGGTCCCGACCGAGGGCTTGTTGCGTCCTTGATGGCGGAATTCATTGAGGGGCTTCGCGCGCAGGACCCTGATGTTCCGGGGATTGTCCGGGCCGCGATGGCGCATCTCAATCTTGTGATGATTCATCCATTCAAGGATGGAAACGGTCGCATGGCTCGCTGTATCCAGACACTCGTCCTTGGAAGGGCCGGCACCTTGGAGCCCGTGTTTTCCAGCATCGAGGAGTACCTGGGCAGACATACCGGACCCTATTACGACATTCTTGCGGACGTCGGGCGTGGCGCATGGCATCCCGAACGGGACGCTCAGCCGTGGGTACGATTCTGCTTGCGGGCGCATTACTACCAGGCCCAAACGTTCCTTCGGCGCGTGCGTGAAGCCGAAAGCGTCATGAACATGCTGGAAGTAACAGTTCGAACTGCCGGACTGCCGGAGCGCACTAGACTGGCGTTGTGGGATGCCGCGAACTCATACAAAGTGAAGAACAACACCTACCGTACGGCGGCCAGCATTAGCAACGGGCTTGCCAGCAGGGACCTAATGGAACTGGTCCGGGCAGGGTTCTTGGTGCCCGTGGGCGAGAGAAAGGGCCGATACTACACCGCTTCGCCCCTTCTGTTGGAGATTCGCCAGCGAGCGGCAGAAGACCGCTTCATCGCAAACCCCTACGAGGAAGCGCACTCTCCTAGCGTTTCCTTCGCAACGGCCTCCGCGGTCGCCGCCGCGAAGCCTATTACCCTGACGATTAGCCCTACTCCTTCTTCCACCGGGCCGATGCCGCCTTCCCGGCAATCTCGGCCCGCTGATCCGGACCGAGAGCCGTAGCGCGAGCCTTGCCACCGCGCTTGCCACCCTTTCGGCCACGCCAACCCTCCTCGGGGCAGAGGTACTATCCGCGGCCAGGCCGGGGCCCCTCGCAAACGCCGGGAGGGGTTCGAAGCGGGAGGTGAAGGGTCGCTTCCAGAAATTGGACGCCGGGCGCAGCGAAGTTCGCAGCACGCCGAGGCTATGTTGTGGCGTGGCAGGGAAGTAGCCGCGCTATCGGCTTGGTAGGCTACCAAGCGGGGGCGAGCGTGACCCTCGGCACGCCTCGCTCGACCTGCCGCTCGCTCGCGCCCCGAGAAGATCGGCGTCGTGTGCTGGAAGCCGAAGGGCGCGCCCGACGAGGATTCGGTGGTGATTCTGTCCTGGCATGACTGGGTGGCCCTGCATGGCACGTGGCGCCGCGTGGGGATCTGGCCGCGTGACGGCATCGGCCTCGCCCAGCGGGGCGCTGGCGCGGCTGTGCTGCGGCTCTTGTCGTCCTCGGGTCGCTGGTGCATATAGAGCGGGGAGATGCTGCGTGGGGCGGATTTCTCTACGCCGCATACGACGACGCGCCGACGCCCCGCCCAGATACTCCGGCAGACGCGAAGGAAGTTTCTGACCGTGCTGAGTGGTCAATGGAGGTGCCTCATGCGCTCCACACGCCTCGCGCTTCTTGCCCTCGCCGGGCTGCTCCCGGCAGTCATCACGTGTGGTGGCGACTCGACTGGCCCGCAGCTTCCTGCAGCCCTCAACCTGGTAAGCGGCGACGGTCAGACCGGCGTCTTCGGGCAGGCGTTGCCAAGTCCGTTGGTGGTGAAAGTCGTCGATGCCTCTGGAGCTGGCGTCCAGGGAGTGCCGGTGACATGGAGCGTGGCAAGCGGTGGCGGGAGCGTCAGCCCCAGCTCAAGCACCACGGATGCGCAAGGACTTGCCTCAACGACGTGGACGCTTGGGCTGATTGCCGACTCCAATAGCGCGACTGCGAGCGTGGCCGGGGTAGTAGCCATTACGCCTGTGTCGTTCACAGCCTCCGCACAAGCGGGCCCGGCTGCCAAGCTGGCCTTCACGGTGCAGCCGAGCGCGGTGGTAGCCGGGGCGGCGATCTCCCCGGCGGTCCAGGTGACGGTGCAGGATGCGCAGGGCAACACCGTCACCACCTCGACGGCCAGCATTACGCTCGCGATCACGACTGGGACCGGGACGACGGGCGGTGTGCTCGGTGGGACGCTGACCCAGGCAGTCTTTCCCGGCATTGCCACCTTCGTCAACCTCACGCTCGACAAGACCGGCGCCAGCTATTCGTTGACGGCGACCAGCGCCGGGCTGACGCCTGCCACGAGTGCCGCATTCGCCGTCTCGGCAGCGGCGGCTGCGAAGCTCTCCTTCACGGTGCAGCCGGCCAACGTCACGGCCGGGGCTGCCTTCAGCCCCGCAGTGCAAGTGACGGTGCAGGACGCCCTGGGCAACACGGTCACGAGTGCGACGACCAGCGTCACCTTGGCGATCACGAGCGGGACGGGCACCAGCGGTGCCGTGTTGGGCGGGACGCTGACGCGGGCAGCGGTGCCGGGTGTGGCGACCTTCGCCAATCTCACGCTCGATAAGGCCGGGGCTGGCTACACCCTGACCGCCACCTCTACGAGCCTGAATAGTGTAACCAGCGCCGCCTTTGCGGTGAGCGTAGGGGCGGCGGTGAAGCTGGCGTTCACGGTGCAGCCGAGCGCGGTGGTGGTCGGCGCAGCGATCAGCCCGGCCGTCCAGGTGACGGTGCAGGATGCGCAGGGTAACACCGTCACGAGTGCGACGACCAGCGTCACGTTGGCAATCACGAGCGGGACGGGCACCAGCGGTGCCGTGTTGGGCGGGACGCTGACGCGGGCAGCGGTGGCCGGGGTGGCGACCTTCGCGAACCTGACGGTGGACAAGGTGGGGACGGGTTACACGCTCACCGCGACGGCGACGAGCCTGACGAGCGCCACCAGCACAGCCTTCTATCTCACGGACACCGGTCCTTGCGCGTATGCAAACGCCACGTCAGTCACGGTAGGCCAAACCGTGAACGGCACGCTCGCGTCAGCAACCGATTGCTTGATCTCGGGCAAGTACACCGACCTCTACGAGCTGACGCTGGCGAGCGCGGCCAATGTACAAGTCGAGTTGACGAGCAACCCAGGCGCATTCGACACGTACCTCAATCTCATCAATCAGGCAACCAGCGCGGTCGTCGCTTTCGACGACGACGACGCCCTTAGTATTGGAACCCTCAATTCTCGAATCAATGTCCCGCTCGCGGCCGGCACCTACATTATTCAGGCGACGAGCTACGCCGCGGGGGCAACGGGCGCATATCAGCTCCGGGTGTGCAACTCCGCGCCAAGCACGATCGCTCTCGGACAGACCCTGAGCGGGACGCTCGCGACGACGGACTGCGGTTTCGCGGCCTCTGGCTCGGGTATTTTCATCGATCGGTGGCAGTTTACGCTGGCAGCGCCGACGACCGTGACGCTCACCCAGACGAGCGCGGCGTTCGACGCTCGGATCGATCTCCTGAACTCTACCGAAACATCGTGGTTGGCTTCCGACGACAACAGCGGTGGCGGCACCAACGCGCGTATTGTCGCCGCGCTTCAGCCTGGAACCTACAACGTCTGGACGAATAGCGATTCTTCAAGCGCGACGGGCGCCTATCAGCTCTCGCTCACTGGGGCGCAGGGCAACACCGTGACAACTTCGACCGCGAGCATCACGCTCGCCATCACGAGCGGGACCGGCACTAGCGGTGTAGCCCTGGGCGGGACGCTGACGCAGGCGGCGCTCAATGGCGTCGCCACATTCAGCAATCTCACCCTCGACAAGGTGGGCACTAGCTCACTGCGACGGCCACGGGCCTCGCCAGCGCGTCGAGCAGCGCCTTGGCGTCGGGATTCGCCTTGAGCCGGTTGACCGCCGGCACCTGCCACCACACCTGCGGGCTCACCACGGGCGGGGCCGCCTACTGCTGGGGCAGGAACAACTACGGCCAGGTGGGCGACGGCACGGATAGCACTCGCACGAACCCAGAGGCGGTCTCGGGGGGCCTCGTCTTCCAGGCCATCAGCGCCGGCGAGGCCCACACCTGCGGGCTCACCGCGGGCGGGGCCGCCTACTGCTGGGGCGACAACGGCGCCGGCGAGCTTGGCGTGGAACTGCCCCGCATTCGCGGATAGTTGACGGCTGGGGTGCCAAGCGGCCGCAGCCATGGCGGTCAGCACGCACTCGAAGCTGACCAGGGACTCGTAGCTGCCTGTTCGGTGCTGCGAACTTTGCTGCGAGCTTTTCCGCGCAGGATGCGCGTGGGTGGGGTAGTCGCACGCGCAGGATGCGCGTACTTTCCTCTCGGGGCGCGCAGGATGCGCGTTTCCGGCACCCAGCCGTAGCCTTTGGGACCAGGAGGTCGCGGGTTCGAGTCCCGCCGCCCCGACTGAGCACGGAGGAAGGGAGGCGGAGCCACCGTCGGCGTTGCGCCAGTAGCTCAGCTGGACAGAGCGGCAGCCTTCTAAGCTGCGGGTCGGAGGTTCGAGTCCTCCCTGGCGCGCCTCGAATTGGAAGGCCCCGTCACGTCCCTCGCGTGGCGGGGCCTCGCGCCTCTGGGAACGGCCCTGCTCAATCGCCGAGGGACGCGGTGAGCGCTTGCCGCATCGCCGCCGCCGACTGCCAGCGGTCGTTCGGGTTCTTCTGGAGCGCGGTGGCGAGCACTTTTGCCAGTGATCGCGACAGGCTCGGCAGCAGGTCGCGCGCGTCCGGCGGGGCCGCCCTCTGGTGCATCTCCAGCACCATCGCATCCATCCGATGGGCGAACGGCGGCTGCCCCGTCAGGCACTCGAAGAGCAGGCACCCCAACGAGTACAGGTCGCTGCGGTGGTCGAGCTGCGAGGCCCCCGCGGCCTGCTCCGGGCTCATGTAGATCGAGGTGCCCACCGTGAAGCCCGAGCGCGTCACGCGGTCGCTCTCGGAAGCCGCGATGGCCCGCGCGATGCCGAAGTCCACGAGGATCGTCCCGGACTCGGGCGAGAGTACCACGTTCTCCGGCTTCACGTCCCGGTGCACGATCCCCTTTGAGTGAGCGTAGTCGAGTGCGTCGAGGATGTCGTCGGCGACGGTGCAGGCCTCGCGGAGCGGCAGCCGCCGCACCTCGGTCAGGTGCTGCCGCAGCGTCGGGCCCTCGAAGCACGGCATCACGAAGTAGAGTAGCCAGTCGGCCTCGCCGAAGTCGAGCAGCGGGGCGATGTGCGGGTGGTGCAGCTCCTTGAGGAAGCCGATCTCGCGCAGGAAGCGCTTCGCCGTGAGGCTGGGCAGGAGTTCGGGGTGGAGGATCTTGAGGGCGACGAGGCGGCCCGTGTTGTCGCGGGCCGAGAAGATGCGCGCCGCGCCTCCGCGTCCCAGCTCCCGCTCCACGCGGTACCGGTCGCCCAGCGCGGCGTTGACCATCGCGAGCAGGTCGTGCGGGATGGCCCTCTCCCTTGGTGGCGTGCAGTGGGGAAAGTGCGGCCCCACGGGCACCGCCGCAAGCGGGCGGGGCACCGGCGCCGCAGATGTACTTCCCGTTCTTGCGCTTGGCGAGGCGGTCGCGTACCTCCAGATGGACTTTGGCCTTGCAGAGGCACCGAACCACGTGACAGCCGACGCCGCCCCGACTCTCTCGCTCGTCGTTCCGGCTTACAACGAGGAGCGCTACCTGCCGCGCCTGCTCGCCTCGGTGGCCGAGGCGCGGCGCGAGTACGAGGAGCACGGCGGCCGGCTCGAGACGATCGTCGCGGACGACGGGTCCACCGACGGCACGGCCCGCATCGCGGAGGACCACGGGTGCATCGTCGCCTCCCTCGAGGTGCACAACATCGGTGCCGCGAGGAACGGCGGGGCGCGCGTGGCCCGCGGGGAGCATCTGGTCTTCGTGGACGCCGACGCCCGGATCCACCCGCGGACCTTCAGCGAGGTGGACCGGCTGCTGCGCTCGGCGCGCGTGGTGGGTGGCGCGAGCGGGGTGACGATGGAGCGCTGGTCCTTCGGCATCGCCGCGACGTGGGCCGTGATAGTCCCGCTGGTGTGGCTCACGGGGTTCGACACCGGCGCCGTCTTCTGCCGGCGCGCGGACTTCGCGGCGCTCGGCGGGTACGACGAGCGGCGGCGGGTCGCCGAGGACGTGGACTTTCTCTGGCGCCTCTGGCGGCTCGGCCGCGCGAGGGGCCAGCGGCTGGTGCGGGCACGGGGCATCAAGGCTGTGGCGTCCGCGCGGAAGTTCGACGAGCACGGCGAGTGGCACTACCTCCGGATGTTGCCTCTGGGGCTGCAGCTGCTGTTCGGCCGGGGCCACCGCGACGCTTTCGTCTCGCGCTACTGGTACGACGCGAGGGGGCGCTGAGCGCTCGGTTCGCGGTGGCGGTGCTGGCGATGACTCACGCGTGCGCGGACCCCACGAAACGGTGAAGGGCCGGAGTTGACAGGGTTCGGGCAGCCGTCTAGTATTACTGTCTGCCCGCGAAGTTCTTGTTCGCGGAGCGCTCTTTGAAAAGTGATGTCGGAGCGTGCGGAACTCGGTGTGGCCCCGCTCGAGAAGGCGCGGTCTCAGAACGTGCCTTCGAGGGGAACCGATTCTGAGTTTCGTGATTCGGACGACGAATTACAGTCGTTCAGTCGAGAGCTTCATTCAGACTTTTCAATTGGAGAGTTTGATCCTGGCTCAGGACGAACGCTGGCGGCGTGCTTAACACATGCAAGTCGAACGGGCCTGGGGGCAACTCCAGGTTAGTGGCGGACGGGTGCGTAACACGTAAGCAACATGTCCGATGGTGGGGGATAGCCGGCCCAACGGCCGGGTAATACCGCATACGGTCGCCCGTGGCATCTCGGGTGACGAAAGTGGGGGCGACCTCACGCCGACGGAGTGGCTTGCGGCCTATCAGCTAGTTGGTGGGGTCATGGCTCACCAAGGCTACGACGGGTAGCTGGTCTGAGAGGATGATCAGCCACATTGGGACTGAGACACGGCCCAGACTCCTACGGGAGGCAGCAGTGGGGAATCTTGCGCAATGGGCGAATGCCTGACGCAGCGACGCCGCGTGTGGGATGAAGGCCTTCGGGTTGTAAACCACTGTCGGGAGGGACGAAGGCTCGGCGGCGAATAGCCGACCGGGATTGACGGTACCTCCAAAGGAAGCACCGGCTAACTCCGTGCCAGCAGCCGCGGTAATACGGAGGGTGCGAGCGTTGTCCGGAATCACTGGGCGTAAAGGGCGCGTAGGCGGCTGGGTAAGTCACGTGTGAAATTCCGGGGCTCAACTCCGGAACGGCAGGTGGGACTGCCCGGCTAGAGCACGGTAGAGGCGAGCGGAATTCCAGGTGTAGCGGTGGAATGCGTAGATATCTGGAAGAACACCAGTGGCGAAGGCGGCTCGCTGGACCGTTGCTGACGCTGAGGCGCGAAAGCGTGGGGAGCAAACAGGATTAGATACCCTGGTAGTCCACGCTGTAAACGATGGGCACTAGGCGTCGGGGGGAGCGACCCCCTCGGTGCCGTCGCTAACGCAATAAGTGCCCCGCCTGGGGAGTACGGCCGCAAGGCTGAAACTCAAAGGAATTGACGGGGGCCCGCACAAGCGGTGGAGCATGTGGTTTAATTCGATGCAACGCGAAGAACCTTACCTGGGCTTGACATGCACGTGTAAGCCGGTGGAAACATCGGTCCTCCTTCGGGACGCGTGCACAGGTGCTGCATGGCTGTCGTCAGCTCGTGTCGTGAGATGTTGGGTTAAGTCCCGCAACGAGCGCAACCCTCGCTCCCAGTTGCCAGCGGTTCGGCCGGGGACTCTGGGGGGACTGCCGGTGCCAAACCGGAGGAAGGTGGGGACGACGTCAAGTCATCATGGCCCTTACGTCCAGGGCGACACACGTGCTACAATGGCCGGTACAAAGCGCCGCCAACTCGCGAGAGTGAGCTAATCGCTAAAAGCCGGTCTAAGTTCGGATTGGAGTCTGCAACTCGACTCCATGAAGTCGGAATCGCTAGTAATCGAGGATCAGCCATGCCTCGGTGAATACGTTCCCGGGCCTTGTACACACCGCCCGTCACGCCATGGAAGCTGGAGGGACCCGAAGCCGGTGGGTGAACCGCAAGGACACAGCCGTCTAAGGTCAATTCAGTGACTGGGGCGAAGTCGTAACAAGGTAGCCGTAGGGGAACCTGCGGCTGGATCACCTCCTTTCTGGAGTGCGGAGTAGACGGCCGGCACATCGGCCGCTGAAACGCCTCACAGGTCGCCCACACCAGTTCCCAGCGCTCCGACACCCTTTCCAGCAGACGCCCTCGGCCGGAGGTATGCGGTCCCGGGGCGGCTCTTTGACAACTGAAGCTAGGTGACGTGGTGTTGAGGAATCACACCGATAGACACTCGAGGAAACGAGATCAAGCGACAAAAGGCGCACGGTGGATGCCTTGGCACGAGGAGGCGACGAAGGACGTGGTAAGCTGCGATAAGCCCGGGGGAGCCGCATACAGGCCGTGATCCCGGGATTTCCGAATGGGGCAACCCACTGGAGCGTGAGCTCCAGTATCCGCGCAAGCGGAAGCCAACCCGGGGAACTGAAACATCTCAGTACCCGGTGGAAAAGAAAGCAACCGCGATTCCCCTAGTAGCGGCGAGCGAACGGGGAACAGCCCAAACCGATCCGGCTTGCCGGGTCGGGGTTGTGGGACCGCGACATGGGAGTCCGAGGTCGAGCCGAAGCGGCGTGGAAAAGCCCGCCAGAGACGGTGACAGCCCGGTACGTGAAGATCAGAGACCCCTAGCGGTATCCCGAGTACCGTGGGACACGTGTAATCCTGCGGGAAACTGGGGGGACCACCCTCCAAGGCTAAATACTCCCTCGTGACCGATAGCGAACCAGTACCGTGAGGGAAAGGTGAAAAGCACGCCAGGTGGCGAGTGAAATAGACCCTGAAACCGTGTGCCGACAAGCGGTGGGAGGAGGGACGGCGGCTTCGGCCGTCATCGCTCTGACCGCGTGCCTTTTGCATTATGATCCGGCGAGTTAGTCCTCAGATGCAGGTTAAGGTCCTCAGGACCGGAGCCATAGCGAAAGCGAGTCTGAAATGGGCGTACGTATCTGGGGCTAGACCCGAAGCCGAGGCGATCTATCCATGGTCAGGTTGAAGCGCGGGTAACACTGCGTGGAGGACCGAACCGTTGTGGGTTGAAAACCGCTCGGATGAACCGTGGATAGGGGTGAAAGGCCAATCAAGCTCGGAGATAGCTGGTTCTCCCCGAAATCTATTTTGGTAGGGCCTCTGGAAATGAGCGCACGGGAGGTAGAGCACTGGATGGGTCCGGGAGCCGACGAGGCTTACCACCCCCAACCAAACTCCGAATGCCCGCGCGTGCTGCCAGGGAGGCAGTCGCAGAGCGATAATGTTCTGTGGCGAGAGGGAAAGAACCCAGACCCTCTGCTAAGGCCCCAGAGTGACGGCTAAGTGTAGCGAAGGATGTGATCTTGCTGAGACAGCTGGGAGGTTGGCTTAGAAGCAGCCATTCCTTTAAAGAGTGCGTAATAGCTCACCAGTCCAGCGAGGTTGCGCCGAGAATGGTCGGGACTAAGAAGCCGTCCGCCGAAGCAAGGGCTTGCAGCGCGGTTCGCCGCGGTGCAGGGGTAGGGGAGCGTTCCCGGAGCATCGAAGCGCAGGCGGAAGCCTTTGCGTGGAGCGACGGGAAGTGAGGATGCCGGAACGAGTACGCGCGAAGCCGGGTGAAAACCCCGGCCATCGAAAGCCTAAGGGTTCCTGAGCCATGTCGATCAGCTCAGGGTCAGTCGGTCCCTAAGGCGAGGCCGAGAGGCGTAGCTGATGGGAAACGGGTCAACATTCCCGTACCACGTCGTGTCCGTTCGATCCCAAGGGGGGACGCAGGAGCAAGCTCACCGTCGGAGTGTGGTTGTGCCGATGTAAGGTGGTAGGCATTCCTGGGTAGGCAAATCCGCTCAGGTAGCCGAGCGCCGATGCCGAAGGGCCCGCAAGGGCCCGCAAAGGGTGGGTGACGCACGCTGCCAAGAAAAGCCTCGTGGGTAGGACACGATGTGACCGTACCGCAATCCGACACAGGTAGGCGAGGCGAGTAGCCTAAGATGCTCGAGTGATTCACGGTCAAGGAACTCGGCAAAATGACCCCGTAACTTCGGGATAAGGGGTGCCGGTAGTAGGTGAGGGCCATGCAGCCCAAGCCCAATCCGGCCGCAGAGAATCGCGTCAAGCGACTGTTTAGCAAAAACACAGGTGCCTGCCAACGCGTGATCCAAGCAGACGTATAGGCACTGACGCCTGCCCGGTGCCGGAAGGTTAAGGTAAGGGGTTAGCCGCAAGGCGAGGCTCTGAACCGAAGCCCCGGTAAACGGCGGCCGTAACTATAACGGTCCTAAGGTAGCGAAATTCCTTGTCGGGTAAGTTCCGACCTGCACGAATGGCGTAACGACTTGACGGCTGTCTCGACCGTGAGCTCGGCGAAACTGCAGTATCGGTGAGGATTCCGATTACCCGCGACAGGACAAAAAGACCCCGTGCACCTTTACTATATCCTGTCATTGGATGTCGGCATGATCTGCGTAGCATAGGTGGGAGCCTGCGAGCCAGGGATCTCGGTTCTTGGGGAGGCACCAGTGAAATACCACCCTCGTCTTTCTGACATTCTCACTCAGTCCGGTGAAGCCCGGGCGAGGACCGTGGCAGGTGGGTAGTTTGTCTGGGGCGGACGCCTCCGAAACAGTAACGGAGGCGCGCGAAGGTGCTCTCAGTGCGGTCGGTAATCGCACGGCGAGTGCATAGGCAAAAGAGCGCCTGACGGCGAGACCGACAGGTCGAGCCGGGACGAAAGTCGGCCTAAGTGATCCGGTGGTACCGTGTGGACGGGCCATCGCTCAACGGATAAAAGGTACGCTGGGGATAACAGGCTTATCGCGCCCGAGAGTTCACATCGACGGCGCGGTTTGGCACCTCGATGTCGGCTTATCACATCCTGGGGCTGGAGAAGGTCCCAAGGGTCCGGCTGTTCGCCGGTTAAAGTGGTACATGAGCTGGGTTCAGAACGTCGTGAGACAGTTCGGTCTGTATCCGTCGTGGGCGTAGGAGCATTGAGGGGTGTCGACCTTAGTACGAGAGGACCGGGTCGAACCGACCGCTCGTGTACCGACTGTCCCGCCAGGGGCAACGCCGGGTAGCGATGTCGGGACGGGATAACCGCTGAACGCATCTAAGTGGGAAGCCTTCCCCAAGATGAATGCTCCCGGAGCGCAAGCTCCCTCAAGGGCCCTGGGAGACTACCAGGTTGATAGGCGGCAGGTGTACAGGCGCGTAAGCGTGTCAGCCGAGCCGTACTAATCGCCCGTGAGGCTTCATCTCTCCCCGAGAGTGCCTATCGAAGTGTGAATCCAAAGACACCGCGTCACCTTGTTTCAGTCTCCGATTTGGCTGGCGACTTGCGCGCCGGGGCCACACCCGTTCCCATCCCGAACACGGAAGTTAAGCCCGGTAGCGTCGATGGTACTGCAGACGGACGTTTGTGGGAGAGTAGACCGCCGCCAGCCATTCCCTGCGAAGCCCGCATCGGTTCTCCGGTGCGGGCTTCGTCTTTCCAGGCTGTCCGGTGGCCGAAGTGCGGCACGGCGCGCTCCCTCCGCCCGTCCGCCGGTGCGCCCGTGCGCCGGTACGCCTATTCTTCTCTCGTGACCCGCTGCGGTATCGTGGCCCTGGCCGGACGCCCCAACGTCGGCAAGTCGACGCTCCTCAACGCGCTCGTGGGGGAGCCCCTGGCCATCGTCTCGCCCAAGCCGCAGACGACGCGCGTGCCCGTGCGCGGTCTCCTCACCGATTCCGATTCCCAGATCATCTTCGTGGACCCGGCTGGCCTGATGGAGCCGGGCTACGCGCTGCAGCGCGGGATGCGGAGCGCGGCCCTCGAGGCCCTCCGCGACGCGGATGTCGTGGTGCACCTGCACCCGCTCGCCGAAGCGCCCGCGCCACGCCTCGCCGAGATCGCGGGCCCGCTGCGCGCCGCCGTGCTCGTCGTGTATACGAAGGCGGACGCCGTGGCGGTGGACCGGCGGATCGCCGTCGAGCCCGGGGCGTTCGTCGTCTCCGCCGAGACGGGCGAAGGCCTGCCGGCACTGCTGGCCGCCGTCCGCGGCGCCCTTCCCGAGGGACCGTTCCTCTACGATGCCGACGACATCGGCACGCAGCCGGTGCGCTTCTTCGCGGCGGAGTTCGTGCGCGAGGCCGTGTTCGCGGCCCTCGAGCAGGAACTGCCGTACAGCGTCGCAGTGGAGATCGAGGAATTCCGGGAGCACGAGGAGCCGGTGTATATTCGGGCCACCCTCGCCGTGGAGCGGGACAGCCAGAAGCCCATCGTCCTCGGCAAGGGCGGCCGCAGCATCCGCGCGATCGGCACGGCGGCGCGCGAGCGGATTGCGGCATTCCTCGGACGCCGCGTGTACCTCGACCTGTGGGTGACCGTCTGGCCGCACTGGCGGCGCGACCCTGCCGTGCTCGCGCGCCTCGGCCTGGCGGTGCCGCTGGAGCCCGACCGATGACCCTGCCCAAGGACCTGCTGGAGATCCTGGTCTGCCCCAAGTGCAAGGGCGACCTCACCTACCAGACCGACCCCGCTGAGGAGCTGGTCTGTCCCGCGTGCCGCCTGCGCTACGCGGTGGATGAGGGCATCCCCATCATGCTGATCGATGAGGCGAAGCCGCTCTAAGGCCGGCCTGCTCCTTCTGACCCTCGCCGGCGCGGCTTCCTGCGGCGGCGGGATCGCTCGTACCCTGTCGGCCCAGGGCATCACCCGGCCGCAGGGCGCCGAGTTCCTCCTCCTGCCGGTGGGTGCGCGCGCCACCGCGCTTGGACAGGCGGCGGCCTCCGAGGGCGGCACCACCGAGTCCATCTTCTGGAACCCCGCCGGTCTCGCCGCCGTCCCGCGCGGTGAGTTCGCGGTCCACCACTTCAACGCCTTCTTCGGCACCGGCGACGCGATCGCCATCGCCGGGCACTCCGCGCGGATCGGCACCGTGGCGCTCGCCGCCTACCTCGTGGACTACGGCGACCTCGATCTCACGCCGCCGGACGGCGGCCCCGTGCCCATCGGCCGGATCACGCCGCGCAACGTGGCACTGGCGCTGAGCTACGCCACCGACATCGGCGCGGGCGTGGCCTTCGGCGTGACGTACAAGCTGGTGCAGTTCCGGGTGGACTGCGCGGGCGACTGCCACGACGTCCCGGCCACGGCGGGCACCACGCACTCGGTGGACGTGGGCGTCCGCTACGTGGCGAGCGCCGCACCCTTCGTCGTGGGGATCAGCCTGCGGAACCTCGGCTTTCCCCTCCAGGTCGAGAACAGCGCTCAGGCCGACCCGCTGCCGACGCGGCTCAGCGTGGGTGTCGCGTACGAGCTCGTGCGGCCCGTCCCCGGCGCGAGTGGCGAGGGCTTCGACGTGCGGGTCCTTACCGACGTCCAGGGAGTGGTCGGCCGCGGCCCCTTCTCACCCGCGATGTTCGTAGGCGTCGAATCGGGCGTCGGGGAGCTCATCCGGCTGCGCGGTGGCTACGCCTTCACCGATTCCGAGGCGAGAGGCCCGAGCATCGGGCTGGGGATGAGGCTCGGCCAGATGTCGGTGGATCTCGCCCGCGTCTTCTTCGCCAACGACGACCTCGGCGAGAAGGAACCGTTCCACGTCTCGTTCCGCGCGGCGTTCTAGCGTGCGGCGTCCGCTCTTTCTGGCGGCATGCGCGTGCGTCGCCGCCGCGCCGGCGCAGGCGCAGCACGAGTGGGCACCGCGGGTTCCGGCTGCGCTGGCGGTTCCTGACGCAGCGGTGCCGCTCCACCGCCGTCCGTGGGTGCGGCCGCTCGCGTCGCTCGTCGTCCCGGGTACCGGCCAGTTGCTCGGGGGCCAGCCGCGCGGCGTGGTCTACCTCGCGACGGAGATGTGGCTCGTCGCCCGCGCCGTCGCGCTCTCTCGGGACAGCCGGAGCAAGCGCAGCCACTACCGTGACCTCTCCTACCAGATTGCCCGGCGGCGCTTCGGGACGGACGGGCGCGAGGGACCGTTCTCCTACTACGAGGAGATGGGGAAGTACGTCGAGAGCGGCGCGTTCGACGAGGATCCCGGCCCCGGCATCGTTCCCCAGAGCGACATCAGCACCTTCAACGGGGCCGTGTGGCGCCTCGCGCGGGAGACGTTCTTCGAGAATCCGGACTCGATGCCCGGGAACACCTCGGCACCCTACCGTGCCGCGCTGGACTTCTACCTGCGGCGCGCCATTAGCGACCCGTTCCGGTGGAGCTGGCGCGACGCCCGCCTCGAGCAGGATGTCTACCGCGCGTCCATCCGCGCCTCCGACAGGGCGTATCGGGCCGCCACCAACTACCTCGGCGCGGTGTTGCTCAACCACCTCGTCAGCACCGTGGACGCCTTCGTCGCGGTGCGCCTCGGCCGCAACGGCATCCTCCCGCGCGTGCAGCCCGGCTCGGTCGCCGGGACAGTGCACCTCGAATGGCACGCCGGATTCTAGGGCTGGGCCCGCTGGCGTGGGCGATGCTCGCCGCGGTGCCCGCGGCGCTCGTGCTCCACGCGGCGCACGCGCCGCCCGTGCTCGTGTTCGCCGCCTGCGGGCTCGGCATCGTGCCGCTCGCGGGGTTGATGGGCGAGGCGACGGAGGTCCTGGCCGCGCGCACCGGCCCGGCGGTCGGCGGCCTCCTCAACGCGACCTTCGGCAACGCGGCCGAGCTGATCATCACCCTCTTCGCCTTGCGGGCCGGCCTGATCGGGCTCGTCAAGGCGTCCCTGGTGGGATCGGTGCTCGGCAATCTCCTCTTGATCCTCGGCGTCGCCATCGTCGCGGGGAGCTGGCGCGTGCCCAAGGTCGCCTTCAGCGCCACGGCGGCGGGCGCGTCCGTGGGGATGATGGTGCTCGCGCTCGCCGGCTTCGCCGCGCCGGCGCTCTTTGCCCTCGCGCACCCGAACCCCGATCCTGCCGTGCTGGTGCGGCTCTCCGACGGCGTCGCGCTCGTGCTCCTCGCCACCTACGGCTGCAGCCTGCTGTTCACCCTGAAGACGCACCGAACGCTGCTGTCGGCCCCCGCAGCGAGCGGGCACCGCTGGACGGTGCGCCACTCCGTGGTGGTGCTCGCGGCCGCGACGGCGCTGGTGGCGTGGCTGTCGGAGGTGCTGGTCGGCGTGACGATAGAAGCGAGCGAATCCCTCGGCCTCTCACAGACCTTCGTCGGGCTGTTCCTCGTGCCGGTGATCGGGAACGCCGCCGAGCACGCCACGGCGGTGGTGGTGGCCCGCAAGGGGCAGATGGACCTCGCCTTCCAGATCGCCGCGGGCTCGTCCGCCCAGGTGGCGCTGTTCGTCGCGCCCGTCCTTGTCGGACTCGGACACCTCTTCGGCCAGCGGATGGACTTCGCCTTCAGCACGTTCGAAGTGGCCGCGCTCGGCCTCGCGAGCCTCGCCGTGGCGGTCGTCGCGCTGGACGGGGAATCGACCTGGTTCGAGGGCGTCCAGCTCGTCGGACTCTACGGAATCCTCGGGATCGCCGCCCTGTTCATTTGACGCCTCTCCGTGCCATCGCTAAATTGTTCCCGTTTCACACGTTGCGCGAGGGGAACGGTGCGGACCCGGCCAAGCATCATCTTTTTCAGCCCGAGATCCCACCCCCCGCCGGCGCTGGTGGCGTCCTGGATCGCGGGAACCGGATTCCCGACCGCGATCGTGGCCGACGCGGTTCAGATCGTGGCGATGGCGCTGCGGTCCTTGCCCGCGATGGTCCTCGTGGACGGCGGCGGCTCTGCGGAGGGTCTCGAGTTGTGCCGTGCGCTCAAGGCCGACCCCTACAGCGCGATCGTGCCGGTGGCCTTCCTGCACGGTGGCCACGCCGATGCCGAGGTGCACGAGGCGTTCCGGGCTGGGGCCGACGAAGTCATCTCCCCGATCTTCGACGCCGAAGAGCAGCGGGCGCGCCTCAACGTGCTGCTGACGCGCACGGAACGCAATGTCAGCGTGCATCCTTCGACGCGCTTGCCGGGCACCAGCGAGATCGAGCGCGAGATCAAGCGCCGGATGGAGTCGGGCTCGCTGTTCGCGGTGTGCTACGCCGACCTCGACAACTTCAAGGAGTACAACGACCGGTACTCGTACAACGACGGGGACCGCGTCATCTTCCTGCTGTCGCGGATCCTGCACGACGTGACGAAGGGGCTGTGTTGCTCGAGTGGCTTCGTGGGCCACATCGGCGGGGACGATTTCATCCTCGTGCTGCCGCTCGAAATGGTCGCGCCGTGTGCGAGTGAGATCCTCAGCGTGTTCGACATCCTGATCCCGTTCCAGTACTCGGAGCAGGACAGCCGGGCGGGCTACTTCTTCGGGAAGGACCGTCGCGGCCAATTGCACAAAGTCCCGTTCATGACGCTCTCTATCGGCGTCGTGACCAACGAGCGGCGCCGGTTCACCCACCCGGCGCAGGTGAGCGAGCTGGCAACCGAGATGAAGAGCTACGCCAAGACGCTGCCCGGATCGGTCTTCGTGGTGGATCGTCGCCAGGAGCCGGGGCGTGACGAGGGCGACTGACGCATGAACGTGACCTGTCCGACCTGCTCGACCGTCTTCCGCGTGGACCCGGCAAAGGTCCCCGCCGGAGGGGTGCTCGCGCGCTGCTCGGTGTGCCGCGGGATCTTCGCGGTCGGTGTCGCCGCTGCGGCGCCCGTTCCCGCACCGGCGGTCGCCGCGCCGCCGCCGCCGCCCGTCGCCGTCGCGCTTCCGCCCCTTCCGCCGCCCGTCGCCGTCGCGCCTCCGCCCCTTCCGCCGCCCGTCGCCGTCGCGCCTCCTCCGGTGATGTTCCCGCCGCCCGAGCCGATGCTGCCGATGGCGCCGCTCCCGGTCGCCCCGCCGCCCGCGGCGGAGCCTCTACCGGCGGTGCCTAGCTTCCCGGCGGCGGCTCGGCCGTCGATCGCGCCGCCCACCGCGCCGCCCGTCTCACGCCCCTTCGCGCCGCTGACAGGCGCCCCGGGTCTGGCGATGCCACCGCGGCCCGCAGCGCCGATGCCACGCGCTACCGTGGCTCGGCCACGACCCTTCGAGCCTCCCGCTGCCGCACCCCTCGCGCCTCCTGCGGCCGTTCCAGTCGCTCGTCCGGCGGCTCCGATCGCGCCGCCCGCAGCGGCGACCATCGTCACGACGCCCATCGCGCCGCGGCCGGCGGTTCCGCCGCCTGCCCCCGTGGCCGCCGCCCCCGTCGCGCCTCCGGCACCGCCACCCGCGCCCGGTGCGACGACGCGGGTCATCAACCCGTTCCTGCAGAAGGACCCGGTCACCAAGGCCCAGCGCCTGGCGCGCGCCCTCGTCTCGGACATGGTCTCCTACCACCCGGCGAAGCGCGCACAGGGCCTCAAGGACGGGACGCTGAAGGACATCTTCCGCGAGGAAGTGAAGAAGAGCTACGAGGAGTTCGTGCTCCAGGTGGGCGAGCCGCTGGCGAGCTCCACGACGTTCTTCCAGAACGCGCTGAACGAGATCCTGGCCGGAGGGCAGAAGCTCTATTGATCCGGTCCGCGCTGCTCCTCCTGGCGGCCTACGTCATCGGGTCGCTCCCGAGCGCCTACCTGCTGGTCCGCTGGGTCCGGGGCACCGACATCCGCTCGCTGGAGAGCGGCTCCGTCGGTGCCCTCAACGCGTTCCGGGCCACGGGTGCCGGATGGGTCGGCTGGGTGGTGCTGGTTCTCGACGTGGTCAAGGGCGCGGTGGCGGTGATGATCGCGGGGCCGGGTGCGGGCACCTACTTCCAGGCCGGCCTGGCGGCGGCGGCCGTCGCTGGTCACAACTGGCCGGTGTGGCTGCGTGGCCGGGGAGGTAAGGGCCTCGCCACTGCCGCGGGTGCGCTGTCGCTCGTATCGCCGATCGCGGTGCCCGTCTGGGGTGTCCTGTGGGGCATCGGGTACGTGGTCAGCGGGTACATCGTCGTGGGAACGCTGACGGCGACGGTGCTGGCGGCGCCGGCTATCGGCCTGCTCGCAGGCTGGGGATTCTGCTTCGCGACGCTGCCGTGCTGCGTCTTCATCCTGGTGCGCCACCGGGAGAAGCTGAAGCGCCTCCTCCGAGGGAACGAACCCCGACACTACTGGCGTGCACGGCCGTAGCAGCGGTGCGCGCGGTCCGGCTCCGAGACCTCAGGTGCCACTGGCGAGTGAGGTCGTAAACTCTTAAACTTCCACATCTTACTCATTTCCGGGAAGCCGCCTGATGGTCGCCACAGAAGTGCGGGACAGCCTGCGCGATCTCGATCGTCGCCTCACCGAACTCCGAGGTTATCTTTGACCTGGACGTCAAGGTAGCCAGACTCACCACGCTCGAAGCGGCGATGTCCGAACCGGGTTTCTGGGACAGAGCCGACACCGCCCGCCAAACCGTCGAAGCAGTGAAGGCGCTGAAGCGTTGGGTCCAGCCGTTCACGGATCTGCGCGCGCGGCTCGACCACGTCGTCGAGCTGGCCGAGCTGCTGGAGCACGAATCCGACGAGGGGATCGAGGGCGAGCTGGCCGCGGAGGTGGAGTCCCTGCGCCAGCCGGTCGAGCAGCTCAGCCTGCGCACCATGCTCCAGGGCCCGGAGGACGCGCTCGATGCGCTGCTGACCATCCATCCGGGCGCCGGGGGCACTGAGTCGCAGGACTGGGCCGAGATGCTGATGCGGATGTACACCCGCTGGGCGGAGCGCCGCGGCTTGACCGTCAGCGTACTCGACCTCCTGGCGGGTGAGGAGGCGGGCCTCAAGTCCGTCTCGCTCGAGATCGCCGGCCAGTACGCCTACGGTTTCCTCAAGGCGGAGAAGGGTGTGCACCGGCTGGTGCGGATCTCGCCCTTCGATTCGCAGGCTCGCCGGCACACGAGCTTCGCGTCGGTGTTCGTCTATCCCGTCGTCGACGACACCATCGAGATCGAGGTCCGCGACGAGGACATCAGGATGGACGTCTTCCGCGCCTCGGGCGCCGGCGGGCAGCACGTCAACAAGACGTCGTCGGCGGTGCGGATGACCCACATCCCGACGGGCATCGTGGTGTCGTGCCAGCAGGAGCGCTCGCAGCACAAGAACAAGGCGACGGCGCTGAAGATGCTGAAGGCGGCGCTGTACCAGCGCGCGCTCGACGAACAGGAGAAGAAGCGGCAGGTGGTGGAGGCCACCAAGACCGACAACTCCTGGGGCAACCAGATCCGGTCGTACGTGTTCCAGCCTTACACGATGGTGAACGACCACCGGACGGAGCTGAAGGTGGGCGATGTGCAGCGGGTGATGAACGGCGACCTCGATGCGTTCATCGAGGCGTACCTCAAGAAGTTCGGGGGGGTCGCGCGGTGAGCGAGTCTCCGGAGCGGACGTTAGTAGAGCTGGCGCGGCGCGAGAAGCTCGATGCCCTGCGGGCCCGGGGCGTGCCGCCCTTCGCCTACCGGTTCGAGCGCACGCACACGGCGGGGGAGGCCCTCGCGGCATACCGTGACGGCGCCGATGGCCCGGCGGTCGCCCTTGCCGGGCGCCTCGTCGCCTTGCGCGGCCACGGGAAGACCACGTTCGCGCACCTCGAGGACCTGTCGGGGCGGATCCAGCTCTACTTCCGGCTCGACCAGCTGGGCGAGGACGCCTACGCGGTGGTCGGGTTGCTCGACCTCGGCGACCACGTGGGCGTGGGCGGTCCGCTGTTCCGTACGCGCACCGGCGAGGTGACGGTGCGGGTGGAGCGGCTCGAGTTGCTCGCCAAGGCGCTGCGGCCGTTGCCGCTGGGCAAGACGGCCGCGAAGGACGACGGGTCCCTCGAGCACTTCTCGGAGCTCTCCGACACCGAGCTGCGCTATCGCCAGCGCTACGCCGACCTCGCGGTGCACGCCGAGGGGCGGGAGACGTTCGTGAAGCGCGCGGCGGTGGTGCGCGCGGTGCGGGCGTTCCTCGACGCGCGGGGGTTCCTCGAGGTCGAGACGCCGATCCTGCAGCCGCTGTACGGCGGCGCGTCCGCGCGCCCGTTTCTCACGCGGTACCGCGCACTCGACGCCGACTTCTACCTGCGGATCGCCGATGAGCTGTACCTCAAGCGGCTCATCGTGGGCGGGCTCGAGCGGGTGTACGAGATCGGCAAGGACTTCCGGAACGAGGGGATGGACCGGCTGCACAACCCCGAGTTCACGATGCTCGAGTGCTATCAGGCGTACGCCGACTACGGCGACATCCTGAAGCTGACGGAGGACCTGGTCCGGGAGGTGGTGCGCGTCGTGACCGGCGGCCTCACCGCCTCGGTGCGCGGCGAGCCGCTGGACCTCGCGCCGCCGTGGCGCCGGGCGCCGTTCCTCGAGTTGCTCGCCGAGCACAGCGGCGTGGACCTCCGGTCGGCGGACGAGGGGCGCCTCGGGCTGGCCATCGCGGCGCGGGGCGCGGAACCGGAAGAGCACGCGGGGCGCGGCAGGCTCATCGATCAGCTCTTCAAGCTCGTGGTGGAGCCGCACCTCCAGGCGCCGACGTTCATCATCGACTACCCCATCGAGCTCTCGCCGCTCGCCAAGCCGAAGCGCGGCGACCCGGCGCTCGCCGAGCGGTTCGAGCTGTTCATCGGCGGCTCCGAGCTGGCGAACGCTTTCTCGGAGCTGAACGACCCGGACGACCAGCGGGCGCGCTTTGGTGCGCAGGCGGCGCTGCGCGCGGCCGGCGACGACGAGGCCCAGTCGCTCGACGAGGACTTCCTCCGCGCCCTCGAGTACGGGATGCCGCCCACGGGCGGCCTGGGACTCGGCATCGACCGCCTGACGATGCTGGTGACGGGCGAGCGCTCGATCCGGGACGTCATCCTCTTCCCGGCCCTCCGTCCCGCGTGAACCGCGTCGAGTGGTGGATCGCCTCGCGCTACCTGCGCAGCCGGCGGACCTCGCGGTTCGTCTCGCTGATCACCTTCATCGCCACCGCGGGCGTGGCGCTGGGCGTCGCGGCGCTCATCGTCGTGATCGGCGTGATGAGCGGCCTGCAGAAGGACCTCCGCGAGAAGATCCTCGTCGCCAACCCGCACATCAGGGTGCTGACCTACGGCGAGGGACTGCGGGTGGACGACTGGCGACGCGTGCTCGAGGAGGTGCGGGGGACGCCCGGCGTGGTGGCCGCCGCCCCGTTCGTGCTCTCGCAGGGGATGGTCTCCGCGGGGCACGACTACGCCGAGGGCGTGGCGGTCGTCGGGCTGGAGCCGGACACGGGGCGGGTGGCCGTCACGGGCCTGGCCCGCTCGTTCACCGCGGGCGACCTGCGCTTCGCCACCCAGGCCGCCGGTGTGGACGGTGGAGTGGTCCTTGGCCGGCGGCTCGCCGACCGCCTCAGCGCCTACCCTGGCACGGTGGTGACCGTCATCTCACCGGCGGGCTCGTCGTTCAACGCGGCGGTCGGGGCCTTCGTTCCGCGCTACTGGCGCTTCGAGGTCACGGGCATCTTCGAGACCGGGATGTACGAGTACGACAACACGTACGTCGTGATGGCGCGCGCGGTGGCGCAGCGCTACGCCGCGCTCGACACCGCGGTCACGGGCATCGAGGTGCGGGTGAGCGACCCGTGGCGCGCGGACGCGGTGGCCGAGACCATCGAGGAACGGCTCGGCTTCCCGTACCGCGCACTGGACTGGAAGGCGCAGAACGCCTCGCTCTTCTCGGCCCTCAAGCTCGAGAAGCTGGCGATGGCGGTCATCCTGGCGCTCATCGTGCTCGTGGCCGCGTTCAACATCGTGAGCACCCTCACGATGGCGGTGCACGACAGGACGAAGGAGATCGGCATTCTGCGGGCGATGGGGATGTCCTCGGCGCAGATCCGGCGCGTGTTCGTCGCGCAGGGTGTCACGGTCGGTGTGGTGGGCACGATCCTGGGCGCCGTCGCGGGCGTGGCGGTGGCGGAGATCGTGGAGCGCTACCGGCTCGTCTCGCTCAATCCGACGATCTACTTCATCGACCATCTGCCGGTGGACCTGGCCGTGGCCGACGTCGCGGCCATCGTGGTCGCCAGCCTCGCCATCGCGGCGCTCGCCACGGTTTATCCGGCCTCCCAGGCGGCGCGCCTCGACCCCGTCGAGGCGATCCGGCACGAATGAGCGCGCTCCTCGAAGTGCGCGGCCTGCGGCGGCGGTTCCGCTCCGGCGACGTCGGGTGGCTCGATGTGCTCCTGGGGCTGGACTTGACGCTGGCCCGCGGCGAGGTGGTGGCCATCGCGGGCACGAGCGGCTCGGGAAAGAGCACGCTGCTGCATCTGCTGGGCGCGCTGGACCGGCCGACGAGCGGGGAGATCGTGTTGGACGGCGTGCCGTATGGCACGCTGAAGGACGACGCGCTGGCGGCACTGCGGGCCAGGAAGCTGGGCTTCGTCTTCCAGTTCCACCACCTCCTGAGGGAGTTCAGCGCGCTCGAGAACGCGATGATGCCGCTGCGCATCGCGGGGTGGGACGCACAGCGGGCGCGCTCCCGGGCTGAGGAAGTGCTGGCGGAGGTCGGGCTCGCCGGGCGGATGACGCACCGGCCCGCGGCGCTGTCCGGCGGCGAACAGCAGCGGTGCGCGGTGGCGCGCGCGCTGGTGCACGAGCCGGCGCTGGTCCTGGCGGACGAGCCCACGGGCAACCTCGACCACGGCAGCGGCGAGATGGTGGCCGACGTGCTGTTTCGGCTCGCCCGCGAGCTGGAGACCTCGGTCGTCCTCGTGACGCACAACCGCCAGCTGGCCCGCCGGGCCGACCGGGTGCTGCTCCTGCAGGACGGGCGGCTTGCGCCGGTGGCGGAAGTGGAGGCCCTGCCGTGACCCTGTGCGAGAGCTGCGGCGAACGGGAGGCGGTAGTCCACCTCACTCAGATCGTGGACAACACGATCACGACGCTGCACTTGTGCGAGCGGTGCGCGGCGGAGAAGGGCGTCGAGACGGGCGCTCAGGTGGCGAAGTTCCCGCTCGGCGATTTCCTGGCGTCGCTCGGCAAGAGCGCGCTGGCCGGCGGGGCCGCCGGGGAGGCCGCGGCGTCGTGCCCCGGGTGCGGCGCGACGCTGGCCGACTTCCGGCAGACGGGCCGGCTCGGCTGCGCGCGCTGCTACGACACCTTCGAGGGGCACCTCCGGGACCTGCTGCGCCGCCTGCACGGCAACACTCAGCACGAGGGAGAGCGCTACGGCGCGCCGTCGGCCGGGCCGGTGGGGCGGCTCGCCGAGTTGCGGGAGCAGCTGGGGCGCGCGGTGGGGGCGGAGAACTTCGAGCTCGCGGCCGAGCTGCGCGACGCGATCCGGGGGATCGAGTGATCGACATCGCGCTGGTCCCGGACGGCGGCCTGTCGTGGCTCGACGGCAGCGGGCCGCAGGCCGACGTGGTGCTGTCCACGCGCGTCCGGCTGGCCCGCAACGTGGCTGGCGTGGCCTTCACGTCGCGGGCGGGGCCGCTGGACCGTGCGAGGGTGCTGGACCTCGTGGACGCGGCGTGGCGCGGCTCGCCCTTCGGCCGGGGCAGCGTCCGCTTCCTGCTGGACGACCTCGCGCCGGAGGACCGGCTGCTGCTGCACGAGCGCCACCTCGCCTCGCGCGAGTTGACGGCGGCCCCCTCCGAACGCGAGGGCGGGAGCGGTTCGGCGGTCTACCTGTCGGGCTCGACGGGCGTGATGGTCAACGAGGAGGACCACCTCCGCCTCCAGACCCTCCATTCCGGGTTCGCGCTGGGTCCGGCGTACGCCGAGCTGGAGCAGCTCGATGCCTCGCTCGGCGGCGCGATTCCCTTCGCCTTCCACTCGGAATTCGGCTATCTTACGGCGTGTCCGACGAATGCGGGCACGGGCCTGCGCGCCTCGGTCCTGATCCACCTGCCCGGCCTGGTGCTCACCAAGGAGATCGCCAAGGTGCTGCAGGGCCTCACCCAGGTGGGGCTGACCTTCCGCGGCCTCTACGGCGAGGGCAGCGAAGTCGTCGGCAACTTCTTCCAGCTGTCGAACCAGACGACGCTGGGGAAGTCCGAGGAGGAGTTGCTCGACCACCTCGGGAAGATCGTCCGGCAGGTCGTGGCGTACGAGGAGCAGGCGCGGCAGGTGCTGCTGCGTGACGCGCCGACGATCATCGAGGACAAGGTCTGGCGTGCGTACGGGTTGTTGCGCCACGCGCGCAGCTTGTCGTTCGAGGAGGCGATGAACCTCCTGTCGGGCGTGCGGCTCGGCGTCGGGCTGAACCTGATCCCCGGCGTCGGTGTATACACGCTCAACAAGCTGCTGGTCTTCACGCAGCCCGCCCACCTGGCGGCCTACGAGACGCGTGTGCCGGGCGATGCCGACGTGCGCGCCACCCGGGCGGTGTACGTGCGGCGGGTGCTGGACGAGGAAGCAGGCTGGCGCGCGTGAGCTCGCGGGCGCCCTTGGCAAGGACGAGAGGATGAACGGCTACAACTTCACCGACCGTGTCCGGAAAGTGCTGCAGATGGCCCGCGACGAGGCGGCGCGGCTGCACCACGAGTACGTGGGGACCGAGCACATCCTCCTCGGGCTGATTCGCGAGGGAGAGGGCGTGGCCGCGGCGGTGCTGGCGAACCTGAGCGCGGACCCCGAGGAGATCCAGCAGAAGATCGAGGACACGGTCAAGAAGGGGAAAGCGCCGGGCGCGAGCGGGCAGGACCTGCCGTACACCTCTCGGGCGAAGAAGGTGCTCGAGCTGGCGATGTCGGAAGCGCGCGAGCTGAACCACTCATACGTGGGGACGGAGCACCTGCTGCTCGGACTGCTGCGGGAGGAGAAGGGCATCGCGGCGCAGGTCCTGACCGACGCCGGCGTGAACTTGGAACAGGCCCGGGCGGAGACGCTGCGGCTGCTCGGCTCCGAGATGCCGCAGGCCCCGGCGCCCGCGTCGGGGATGCCATCGGCCGCGGGCAAGGCCGAGAAGAAGTCCAAGACGCCGGCACTGGACCACTTCTGCCGCGACCTGACGCAGCTGGCGGGCGAAGGCCAGCTCGACCCGACGATCGGCCGCCAGAAGGAGATCGAGCGGGTCACCGAGGTGCTCTCGCGGCGCAAGAAGAACAACCCCGTGCTCATCGGCGAGCCGGGCGTGGGCAAGACGGCGATCGTCGAGGGGCTGGCCCAGATGATCGCCGCGGGGCAGTGCCCCGACGCGCTCCGCGACCATCGGGTGCTGGCGCTGGACATGGCGGCGGTGATCGCGGGGACGAAGTACCGCGGCCAGTTCGAGGAGCGGCTGAAGGCGGTGATGAACGAGATCGTGCAGAGCAAGAACGTGATCCTGTTCATCGACGAGCTGCACACGCTGGTGGGCGCGGGGGCGGCGGAGGGGGCGATCGACGCCTCCAACATGCTGAAGCCGGCGCTCGCGCGCGGCGAGCTGCAGTGCGTCGGTGCCTCGACGCTCAACGAGTACCGGAAGTACATCGAGAAGGACGGCGCCCTCGAGCGGCGCTTTCAGACCGTGATCGTGGAGCCGCCGACGGTCCACGAGACGATCGACATCCTCAAGGGCCTGCGGAAGCGGTACGAGGACCACCACCGGATCCAGATCCCCGACGACTCCCTCGAGGCGGCGGCGCGGCTCTCGGAGCGGTACATCACCGACCGCTTCCTGCCCGACAAGGCGATCGACGTGATCGACGAGGCCGGTGCCCGCGCCCGCATCGGCGCGCAGGTGCCACCGCCGGAGGTCGGCGAGCTGAAGGCGAAGCTCGAAGCGGTCAACCGGGAGAAGGAGGCCGCGGTCCGCGACCAGAACTTCGAGCGCGCCGCGGCGCTCCGGGACCAGGAGCGCGAGCTGCAGGCCGAGATCCTCGCGCGCCAGGAGGCGTGGGAGCGGGAGCGCCAGACCAGGCGCCCGCTGGTGGGCGAGGAGGAGATCGCGTTCATCGTGTCGCGGTGGACGGGCATCCCGGTGACGCGCCTGCAGGAAGCCGAGACCTCGCGCCTCATCCGGATGGAGGACGAGCTGCACAAGCAGGTCGTGGGGCAGGACGAGGCGATCCAGGCCATCTCCCGTGCCATCCGCCGCTCGCGCGCCGGGCTCAAAGACCCGCGGCGACCGATCGGATGCTTCATATTCAGCGGCCCGACCGGCGTCGGGAAGACGGAGCTGGCGCGCGCCCTGGCGAAGTTCCTCTTCGCCGACCCGCAGGCGCTGATCCGCGTCGACATGTCCGAGTACATGGAGAAGTTCAGCGTGTCGCGGCTGATCGGCGCGCCTCCCGGCTACGTCGGTTACGAGGACTCGGGCGCGTTGACCAAGGCCGTGCGGCGGAAGCCGTATTCGGTCGTGCTGCTGGACGAGATCGAGAAGGCGCACCCCGACATCTTCAACATCCTGCTGCAGGTGCTGGACGAGGGGCGGCTGACGGACAACTACGGGCGCGTGATCGACTTCCGGAACACCGTGGTCATCATGACGTCCAATGTCGGCGCGCGGGACATCACCAAGAACGCGCCGCTCGGGTTCACGTCCGGCGGCTCGACCCAGGCGGCGTTCGAGAAGATGGCGGAGAAGGTCAAGGACGAGATCGGCAAGACCTTCAACCCGGAGTTCCTGAACCGCCTGGACGAGGTGATCGTCTTCCATCCGCTCTCGCGCGACCACATCAAGCAGATCGTCGCAATCGTGCTGCGGGAGCTGGAGTCCCGCCTGGTGGAGGAGGAGATCACCATCCGCCTGACGGAGGCGGCGACCGATCTGCTGGTGCGTAGCGGCTACGACGAGCACTTCGGCGCCCGGCCGCTGAAGCGGGCGATCCAGCGGTTGATCGAGGATCCGCTCTCCGAGAAGATCCTGGTCGGGGAGTTCGGCCGCGGCGACGAGCTCGAGGGCGATGTCGCGCCCGACGGCGAGCATCTCACGTTCCGCGCTCTCTCGAGTTCGAAGGCGTAGCGGCCCGGTGCGCATCCCGATCGTCTGGGCGCTCCTCGCGGGCGCCGGCGCGCTGGCCCTCGCGGCCGTGGACGTGCGCGCGCAGCAGCCGGCCGCGGGCCCCGTCGTGGATTCGATCGAGGTCGTCGGGAACCGGCGCAACACCCGTGAGACGATCGTCAACGCCGCCGCGCTCCCCGTGCATGCCGCTGTCACGTACCGGGACTTCCAGCGCGCGCTGCGCGCGATCTACCTGACGGGCCAGTTCGACGAGGTGCAGGTGGGGCGGCGGTCCGGCGCCGACAGCAGCGAGATCCTCGTGATCACGGTGCGTGAGCGGCCGCTCCTGGTGCGCGCCACGGTACGCGGGGTACAGCGCCTCTCCGAGCGGTCGGTGCGGGACCGGGTCGAGCTGCCGGCGGGGCGCCCCGTCAACCCGGCGCTCGTCGCGCGCGCCAGCCAGCGGATCGACTCCCTCTACGAGGCCGAGGGCTACTACCTCGCGGACGTCCGGGCGCTGGTCGTGCCGGACGACAGCGACCACGTCCGCGTCGTCTTCGACGTCACCGAGGGCCGCCGGGTCGCCATCGCCCGCGTGGAGATCGAGGGGAACACCCGCTTCTCCGACAAGAACGTCGTATCGCACATGCGGACCAAGCCCGAGGGCTTCTGGTTCTTCCAGAAGGGCGAGTACGCGGAGGAGCAGCTGCGCGAGGACCTCGAGCAACGCCTGCCCGCGTTCTACGGGAGCCGGGGCTTGATCGACTTCCGGGTCGTCGACGACACCCTCATCATGGACCGGGACAACGGGAAAGCCACGCTCCGGGTCACGGTGGACGAGGGCCAGGCCTACCAGGTGGGCCGCGTCGGCGTCGAGGGGAACCGCAGGTTCTCGAGCGAAGAGGTCCTCTCGCTGAACCCGTTCGGCAACTCGGCGCTGGCCGGCGACGCGTGTCCGGCGGGCGGGTGCGCGGCGCAGCGCTCGTGGTTCGACCAGACGAGGTGGGAGAGCGCCAGCAACCGGCTGCGCACCCAGTACTGGAACCAGGGCTACATCTACGCGCAGATCGAGCCGCGCATGGACCGCGTCGAGGCCGGCGACTCCCTCAGCGAGCCGCGGGTCAACCTGACCTGGCAGATCGAGGAGGGGCGTCCGGCGATCGTCAACCGGGTGGAGATCGTCGGCAACGAGATCACGCACGAGCGCGTCATCCGCGAGGCGATCGTGATTCTCCCCGGCGACGTCTTCTCGCAGGAGCGGGTGCTGCGCTCCTACCAGAACGTCGGCAACCTCGGCTTCTTCCAGCAGCCCCTGCCGTTCCCCGACACGCGGCCGGCGAACGACCAGGGGGACATCGACCTGGTCTTCCACGTGGCGGAGCGGCGCACCGGCAACGTCAACTTCGGCGCGAGCGTCGGGCAGGGCACCGGCGTGGGCGGGTTCCTCGGACTCGACGAACCGAACCTCTTCGGGTTGGGGAAGCGCGGGCGCCTGCAGTGGCAATTCGGGAAGAACATCAACGACTTCGACATCAGCTATACCGATCCCTCGGTGCTCGGGAGCCGGGTGTCGTCGACCTTCGGCGTCCACAACACGCGGATCCGGTACACCGTCGCCGACCTGGGCCGCATCAACACGCAGGGGGTGTCGCTCCAGGTCGGCTGGCCGCTGCCGCGCAGCCGGTACAGCCGCGTCTTCACTTCGTACTCCATCGAGAAGGAGTCGTACTCGGGAGCGGCGGCCAACCTCTCGGGTACGTTCCGCTGCGCCAACTGTCTCCGGTCCACGGTCGGCGTCAACTTCATGCGCGACACGCGGATCGATCTGCCCTTCGCGACGGCGGGGGCGCTGTACAACGCGGGTGCCCAGTTCACCGGCGGACCGCTCGGCGGCTCGGCGACGTTCCAGCGCTTCGACCTGGAGGGCAGGTGGTACGCACCGGCCGGCCAGATCGGCGGCGGCGGCCCCGCGGGTTCGGGCGTGCGCCTGGTGCTCGCCCTCTCGGTCAAGGCCGGCTTCGTGTTCGGCGACGCGGGCCCGTTCTTCCGGCAGCTCTATGCGATGGGCGGCACGCAGTACGGCGTCCCGCTGCGCGGCTACGACGAGTTCTCTATCACGCCGCGGGGGTTCGATCCGAACGCCTCCCTGGGCGGTGTGCCGCGGACGGCGTTCGGGAAGTCCTACCTCGTCGGCACCGCGGAGTTCGGCTTCCGCGTCAGCCAGATGATCTACTTCTCGTTCTTCTATGACGCGGGGAACGTCTGGGCAACGGCGGCGGGCTTCAACCCCACGCGGCTCTTCCGCGGGGCGGGAGCGGGCTTATCGATCGTCACGCCGATGGGACCGCTGGGCTTGGACTACGCGTACGGGTTCGACCGGGTCGGCGCCGACGGAAGGCCGGCGCCGGCCTGGAAACTCCACTTCAAGGTCGGCAACTTCTTCTAATGCCCACGATCGAGGAGTATCGCATGGGACGCATCACCGGGCTGGCGATGGCCGCCCTGCTGGCAGGCCTGACCGCAGCTGGACTGGAGGCGCAGCAGGTGCCCTGCCAGGCGCCGCTGCGGCTTGCCTACATCAACTCCCAACTCATCCTGGCGAACACGCCGGGGCGTGCTGAGGCCGAGTCCCTCTTCGCCCGCGAGATGGTCGGGTTCCGCGCGCAGGCGCAGCGCCTCCAGCAGCAGATCGATTCGGCGGTCACCGAGTACCGACGGACCTCGGTCGTGCTCACCCCGGCGGCGCGGCAGGCGCGCGAGACGGAGATCGGCAACCTCCAGCAGCGCGCGCAGACGCGGGCGCAGGAGCTGGACCAGGAGGCCCAGCAGCGGGAGGCGCAGCTCACTGCGCCGATCATGCGGCGGGTCAACGCCGTCATCGAGGGCGTTCGCGCGGAGTTCAACTGTGCGATGGTCTTCGACGCCGGAGCCCAGGGCACCACGCTGGTGACCGCCGACCAGACCCTGGACCTCTCGCCGCTGGTGATCCAGCGGCTCCAGGCCGCGGGGCCGGCGCCGGCACCGGCGGCGCGGGACACCACGGCGGCCCAGCCGTCGGCCGCGCCACCCGCCGCCCAGCGTCCGGCCGCACGGCCGCCGCAGCTCCGGCCGCAGCAGCCGCCGCCGCGTCCGCCGGCGCAGGACTAGGCGGACCGGGGCGCCGGACGCGCCCGTGACCGCGCCGCTCACTGCCGCGGAAGCCGCCGCTCTCGTCGGCGGCGAACTGCTCGGAGACGGGGCCGTGCCGCTCAGCGGTGTGGCCCCGCTCGACCGTGCCGGCCCGGAGGACGTCTCGTTCCTCGCCCACGGGCGCTATCTGCCCCAGTTCCAGGTCTCTCGCGCCGGGGCCGTCCTGGTCCGGCCCGACGATCGCGACGCCCACCCGGGACCGGACACCCGGATCGTGGTGAGCGACCCCCACAAGGCGATGCTGAGCCTGGTGAGGCGGCTGTACCCGGCGCCGCTCCGGGCCACAGGCATCCATCCCAGCGCCGTGATCGAGCCGGGCGCCGTGCTGGGTGCCGACGTGTGCCTCGGTCCGCACGTGGTCATCGGCGCGGGTGCCCGGCTCGGCGACCGGGTCACGGTGATGGCCGGATCGGTCGTCGGAGTCGGCGTGCCTGTCGGCGACGATACCACGCTGCACCCCGACGTCGTGCTCTACCCCGGCGCGCAGATCGGCTCGCGCGTCATCCTCCACGCCGGCGTGCGCATCGCGGTGGACGGCTTCGGGTACGTCCTGGGGCCGGTGGGCCACGAGAAGATCCCGCACGTCGGTCGCTGCATCATCGGCGACGACGTCGAGATCGGGGCGAATTCGACGCTCGACCGTGGGAGCGTGGACGACACCGTCGTCGGGCCCGGCACGAAGATCGACAACCTGGTGCAGATCGGGCACAACTGCCGCATCGGCGCACGCTGCCTCCTGATGTCCCAGGTGGGCGTGGCGGGGTCCATGCACGTCGAGGACGACGTGATCCTGGCGGGGCAGGTGGGGCTCGCGGGGCATTTCACGGTGGGCCGCGGCGCGCGGATCGCGGCCCAGTCCGGCGTGATGGCGGACGTCCCCGCCGGCGCCACCTACTTCGGGTATCCCGCACGCCCGCACCGCGAGGCGCTGCGCGCCGTCGCCGTGCTGTATCGGCTGGCGAAGATCGCGGACCAACTGGAGGAACTCGTCGAGCGTGACAGCCACCCCAGCGAATAGCGGACCGGTGCGGCGTTCGGTGCGCCGCGCGGCGACGCTCGAAGGCATTGGGATGCACACCGGCGCCATGTCCAGGGTGACCTTCCGGCCGGCCGAGCCGGGGACGGGCGTCGTCTTCCGCCGCGTGGACCTGGACGGAGCGCCCGAGATCCCGGCCCGCCTCACCAACGTCACGGCGGTCGAGCGCCGCACCACCCTGGCCAGCGGCAAGGCCCTGGTGCACACGGTGGAGCACCTCCTGGCGGCGGTGACCGCGCTCCAGCTCGACGACCTCGTCATCGAGATCGACGGCCCGGAGCCGCCGATCCTCGACGGCTCGGTCCTGCCGTTCTATCGAGCTTTGGTGGAGGCAGGCCCTGAGGACGTCGGCGGGGAGATCGTGGAGTACGTGGTGAGGGATTCGTTCCACGTGGCGGACGGTGAGTCGGCGTACCTCGTCGGGCCGGCGTCGGGGCTTCGCCTCGCGGCGACGATCGAGTTCCCGCACCCCCTCATCGGGCGCCAGTCCACGGAGTTCACGATCGACGCCGCGACCTTCGCGGCGGAGCTCGCACCCGCCCGAACCTTCGGTTTCGTCCGCGAGGTCGAGGCGCTCCGCGCCAAGGGGCTCATCGGTGGCGGCTCCGTGCACAACGCCGTCGTCCTCGACGAGCAGGGCGTCGTCGGCACGACGCTGCGCTGGCCCGACGAGTTCGTGCGCCACAAGGCCGCCGACATCCTCGGTGACCTGGCGCTGGTCGGGGGCCGGGTGCGCGCGCACATCGTGGCCACCAGGCCGAGCCACAGGGGGAATGTCGCTCTCGGCCGCGCGCTGGTGCGCCACGTTCAGCACCCCGGCCGCCCGGCCCTCGATCTCCGCGCCATCCTGGACATCATCCCCCACCGCTATCCGATGCTGCTGGTGGATCGCATCCTCGAGATCGAGCCCGGGCGCCGCATCACGGGGATCAAGAACGTCACGATCAACGAGCCGTTCTTCCAGGGGCACTTCCCCAACCACCCCATCATGCCGGGCGTGCTGATCATCGAGGCGATGGCGCAGGTGGGCGGGTTGCTGATGATGAGCATCGCGGGCGAGGAGAAGGTGAAACAGAAGGTGATGTACTTCATGTCGCTGGACAACGTGAAGTTCCGTCGGCCGGTGGTCCCGGGTGACACGATCCGCTTCGAACTCGAGATGCTCAAGTTCAGCGGCAAGACGTGCCGGATGAAGGGCGTGGGATACGTGGACGGCAAGGTGGTGGCCGAGGCCGAGATGGTGGCCCGCGTGATGGACAGGTGAGGCATTCGTGAGCAGTGTGAGGGTCCACCCGACGGCGATCGTGGACCCCGACGCCGAGCTCGGGGTTGACGTGGAGGTCGGCCCGTACGCGATCGTCGGGCCGCAGGTGAGCGTGGGGGACCGCTCGGTGCTCGCGCCCCACGCGGTCCTCGAGCGCAACGTGCGGCTCGGCGCCGGCTGCAGGGTCGGCTCGGGCAGTATTCTGGGCGGTGACCCTCAGGACCTGAAGTTCAAGGGTGAGGAGACGTGGGTCGAGATCGGTGACGCCACCGTCGTCCGGGAGTACTCGACCGTCAACCGCGGCACCGCCGAGAGCTGGAAGACGACCGTCGGCCGGAAGTGCCTGGTGATGAGCTACGTGCACCTGGCGCACGACTGCCACATCGGCGACGAGGTCATCCTGTCGAACTGCGTGCAGCTCGCCGGGCACGTGAAGATCGGTGACGGCGCCATCATCAGCGGCCTCTCGGCGGTGCACCAGTTCGTGAGGATCGGCGCCTACGCCTTCATCGGGGGGATGTCGCGCGTCTCCAAGGACGTCCCGCCGTTCGTGAAGGCCGTCGGCTCCCCGATGAAGCTCTTCGGCCTGAACAGTGTTGGCCTCGAGCGCCGCGCCATCCCCCGAGAGACGGTGCACGAGCTGAAGAAGGCGTACGCGCTCTTCTTCAACTCAGACCTCAACGTGAGCCAGGCCCTCGAGCGGGCGCGTGCCGAGCTCCGGCCGCTCCCGGAGATCGAACTGTTCGTGAAGTTCGTCGAGGAGAGCGAACGCGGGGTCCTCGTGTGAGTTCTGCCCCGCTCCCCGTCGGCGTCATCGGGGTCGGGAGTTTGGGTTTCCACCACGCCAGGCTCTACACCGGGGTGCCCGGTGCACGGCTCGTCGGGGTCTGCGACGAGCGGCGGGATCGGGCGGAGCAGGTCGCGGCCGAGCTCGGCACGAGGGCGTTCTCCTCGGTGGAGCGGCTGCTGGACGAAGCGGAAGCGGTGTCGGTGGCGGTGCCCACCCGGGACCACCACGGAATCGCGATGGTCGCGCTCGGGCGCGGCCGCCACGTGCTCATCGAGAAGCCGATCGCCGCGACGGTCCCGGAGGCGGAGAGTCTCGTCCTCGCCGCCGAGCGCGCGGGTGTGGTCCTGCAGTCGGGCCACGTGGAGCGGTTCAACCGCGCGCTGCGCGCCGCTGCCCCGTATGTCGCGTCACCCCTCTCCATCGCCTCCGAACGCCTTGCGCCGTTCCAGAGGCGGGGCACCGACGTGGCCGTGGTCCTCGACCTGATGATCCACGACCTCGACCTCGTCCTGATGCTCGTGCGCGAACCGGTCGCGGACGTGCGGGCGTCGTGCGTCGGGCTACAGCCGTCCCGGGTGGACGTGGCGACCGCGCGCATCGCGTTCGCGTCGGGTGTCGTCGCGACCCTGACGGCGAGTCGCCTGGCGCCCTCGCGCGTGCGCCGGTTCCGAATCGTCCAGGCGACGGGGACGCTCGCGCTCGACCTCGTCGCGGGGCGTGGTGAGTTCCGGCGCGTGCGCCCCGGCGTCGCCGGCGCGCCGGCGGCCGTGGAGCGCATCGTCCTCGAGGCCACGGAGGCGGAGCCCCTCGGCCTCGAGCTCGAGAGCTTCGTCCGGGCGGTGCGGACCGGTGGTGCGCCGGCCGTGTCCGGTCGCGACGGCCTCGCCGCGCTGGACCTCGCCTTCCGGGTCCTCGACGCAGCGGGGTGCACGCCCGCTCTCGCGACGGCCTGAGATGCCCGCGCCCACCGTCTTCCTGTCCGCGGGCGAGCCGTCGGGAGACGCGCACGCCGCCGCGTTCGCGGTGGCCCTCCGGCAGGCCGTACCGGGAGTGCGCCTCGTGGGTGTCGGAGGCCCGCGGCTCTCCGAGGTCGGCGTGGACCTGATGGCCCGCATCGAAGATCTCACCGTCATGGGGTTCGTGGAGGTTCTGCGGAAGGTGCCGGCGCATCTGCGGCTCCTGCGCTCCATCCGGGCCCGGCTCGCCCGGGGCGACGTGCGGCTGGTGGTGCTCGTGGACTACCCGGGGTTTCACCTCCGCGTCGCCGAAGCGGCGCGACGTGCCGGGGTGCCGGTCCTCTACTACGTCGCACCCGCGCTCTGGGCGTGGGGTGAGGGCCGGGCGAAGGGGATGCGGCGGAACGTCACACGGCTCGCCGTCATCCTCCCCTTCGAGGAGGACTTCTTCCGTGCCCGTGGCGTCAGCGCCACGTTCGTCGGCCACCCGCTGCTCGATCGCCTTCCGGCGAGCGCGGACCGCGCCGCGCTGAAACGGGAGCTGGGGCTCGACCCGTCCCGGCCGGTGCTGTGCGTCTTCCCCGGCAGCAGGCGGCAGGAGGTGCAGCGGCTCTGGGGGCACTTCCGGGAAGCGGCCCGGCTCGTGCGCCAGGCGCGCCCCGATGTCCAGGTCGTGGTCGCGGCCACCGCGGGAGGCGTCTATCCGGAGCCGGGGGATCTGCGTCTGGTCTTCGGTCGGCCCGAGACGTGTCTTGGCGCTGCGGACGCGGCGCTGTGCAAGTCCGGGACGACGACCCTCGAGGCCGCGCTGGCGGACACCCCGATGGTCATCGCCTATCGCGTGCATCCCGTGTCGTACCGTGTGGCGCGCTTGCTGGCGAAGGTGCGGTGGATCGGTCTCGTGAACCTCGTGGCGGGACGGGAGGTCGCGCCGGAGTTCATCCAACAGCGGGCGCGGGCCGACCTGCTCGCTGAGGCACTCCTCCTGCTCCTGGTCGAAGGCAGCGCCACGCGCTCCCGTCAACTGGACGGACTGCGCGAGGTGCGCGCACGGCTCGGCGCCCCGGGCGCCTCCGCCCGCGCGGCGGCCATCGCACGCTCGCTGCTCGAGCCGTGACCGTCGCGGGAGGGGCGCTCGGACGGGTGGCACGGGCGATCTGGTGCGCGCCGGGCCCGGCGGCGGCGCTCGCACGCGGCGCCCTCCTGCTGCCCGCCGCGCTCTACCGTGCTGCGGTACTGGCGCGCAACGCGGCCTACGACGCCGGCTGGCTCGCGAGCCGGCGGCTACCCGTGCCCTCGGTGGGAGTGGGGAACCTCGCGGTGGGCGGGGCGGGGAAGACCCCGGTTGCGCGGCACCTCGCGGGCGCGCTGGCCCGGCGCGGCTGCCGGGTCGGCATCCTGCTGCGCGGCTACGGTGACGACGAGGTACGCGAGTACCGCGCTGCGCTGCCGGACGCGGTGGTCGTGGCGGATGCAGACCGTCACCGGGGCGCATCCGAGGCGGTGCGGCAGAGGGCCGACGTGCTGGTGCTCGACGACTGCCTGCAACGCCGGGACGTGGAGCCGGACCTGATGCTGGCCCTCGTGGCCGCGGAATCCTGGGGCGGGATGCGCTGGCCGCTCCCCGCGGGGCCGTGGCGGGAAGGGCTGGCGGCGCTGCGGCGCGCCGATGCGGTGGTCGTCACTTGCAAGAGCGCTCCGCTGGACCGAGGCGCGGCGCTGGCCGCCTCCCTGGCGCCACGGACGCGGCGACGGATAGGCCTCGTGGCGGAACTCACTCCGGCGCATCTTCTTCCCCTCGGCGGGGGCGAGCCGCGGCTCGCGCGCGAGGTGGTCGGAGGGCGGAAGGTCGTGGCGCTCTGCGGCATCGGCGCGCCCGACGCGTTTGCCGCCCAGTTGCGCGCGCTCGGCGCGGCGCAGGTGGACCTGTTCGCGTTCGGGGACCACCACGTCTTCAAGCCGCGCGACGTTTCCGCCACGCGGGGCCGGGCGGGCGCGGACGGGCTCGTCGTGACTACGGAGAAGGACGCCGTGAAGCTCCGGGGTCTCTGGCCCGCCGGGCTACCGGACTGCTGGGTCGCGGCCCTGGACGTGCGCATCGGCCGCGGCGACGACACCCTGGCACGCCTCCTCGACGAGATCGCGGGCGCGCGCCGTACCCTCAACCGCCCGGAGGAGCCATGACCGAGACCAGGCGCTTCATGGTACACGCTGGCCATCGACCGCGTCGCGACGGTCCACCGGCTGCGGGGGCTGTACGCCTGACGGGCTGACGCCGGACCTCTCCGAGGAGGCGACGGGCGCGCTCCTCGCGTTCGCGTGCGGGGTGGTGCAGGCCGCCGTGCGCGGCGGCCGGCAGCCGGATTCCCCGGACCTCGCGGAGCTGCGGGAGCCGCGCGGGGTCTTCGTGACGCTGCACTCCCGCGGCCACCTGCGTGGCTGCCTCGGGCACATCCAGGCGAACCTGCCGCTGGTGGTGGTCACGGCGGAAATGGCACAGGCGGTGACCCGGGACGACCCGCGCTTCAATCCCGTGCGGACGGACGAGCTTGAGGGGATCGAGGTGGAAGTGTCCGTCCTCTCGCCGCTGCGTCCGATCGCGCCGGAGGAGGTCGTGGTCGGCCGGGACGGCCTGCTCATCCGGCGGGGCCGCGCCGCCGGGCTGCTGCTGCCGCAGGTCGCGGTCGAGCACCGACTCGACCGGACGGCGTTCCTGCGGGCGCTCTGCCAGAAGGCGATGCTGCCGGACGACGCGTGGCGGGAAGCCGGCACGGAGCTGCAGGCGTTCACCGTCCAGCACGTCGCCACCACGATGCGCGCGTGACCGAGTGGTTCGAGCAGTGGTTCGGCGAGGAGTACCTCCGCGCCTACCCGCACCGGGATGACGATGATGCCGAGCGCCTGGTGCGGCTGCTCGGCGAATTGGGCGTCGCGGGACCGGGGGAGCGGGTGCTGGACCTCGGCTGCGGCCCGGGGCGCCACGCGGCCGCACTGGCCCGCCGCGGCGCGCACGTCGTCGGATTGGATCTCTCGCTGCCGCTCCTGTCCGCGGCGCGGCGGCGGGGAGCGGAGCCCCTCGTGCGCGGCGACATGCGACGGCTTCCGTTCGGGACGGAAGCGTTCGACGTCGTCCTCAACCTCTTCACGAGCTTCGGCTACTTCGCGAGCGACGAGGAGCACGGCGTGGTGGTGCGGGAGGCGGCGCGCGTGCTGCGGCCCGGTGGCCGGTTCGTGCTGGACTTCCTGAACGCTCCAGCCGTGCGGGCGGGCCTCGTGCCGCGCGACGAGTCGCGGTCGGGCGGCACGACGGTCGTGCAGGAGCGGCGGATCTCGGACGACGGGCGATTCGTGACCAAGAGCATCCACGTGAGCGGGATCAGCCGGACCTTCACCGAACGGGTGCGCCTGTACGAGCGCGCGGATCTCGAGCGGATGTTCGCGACCCACGGCGTGCGGATGGAAACGGCCGCCGGCGACTACGACGGCGCGCCGCACGGCGCGGCGAGTCCCCGCCTCATCCTCGTGGGGCGCCGCACGTGAACCTGCGCTTCGTGCCGACACCGCTCGTTGGGGCCGTCCCCTCGGTCGGCCTCCTGGCGGCGCGAGCCGGCCAGGAGGACCGGCGCGTGCCCCCCGCCGCCGCCGCGGCCTTCCTCGCCCGTGGCGCGGCGCGCGCGAACCTCGATGCGCTCCTCGAGGGGCGGGCGCTCGCGGTGACGACGGGGCAGCAGGCCGGCCTCTTCACCGGTCCCCTGTACACGGTGCACAAGGCGCTCACCGCCGCCGCGCTGGCCCGGCGACTGCGGACGGCGTGGGCCCGTCCCGTGGCGCCGGTCTTCTGGGTGGCCGGGGACGACCACGACTTCGCCGAGATCGCGGCGTGCCGCGTCATCGGCCCGGACGGCGGCACCGGGGCCGTCGTGCTGCGCGAGCGCCCGCCGGAGGCGCGGATGATCCCGGCCTTCCGGGAGCTATTGGGCCCGGACGTAACGACGGCCCTCCAGCGCCTCGAGGCGCTCCTGCCGCCGAGCGAGTTCCGATCGGGCGTCCTTGACTGGCTGCGGAGAGCCTACGCGCCGGAGCGCTCCATGGCGGAGGCTCACGCCGAGGCGCTGGCCGATCTGCTCGGCGACCACGGCGTCGTCGTCCTGCGCGGCTGGCACGGTGCGCTCAAGCGCTCCGCGGCGGACGTGCTGCTCGGGGCCCTGCGGCGCGCCGGGGAACTCGACGCCGCCCTCGCCGCGGAGGCCGCGGCCCTCCGCGGAGCGGGGCGCGAGGCGCCGGTGGCCGTCGGGAACGGCCTTGCCCTCGTGATGGTGGAGGGTGCGTCGGGCCGCGACCGCCTGCGGGCTGAGGGTGCGAGCAGATTTGTGACGAGGCGTTCGGGCGAGGCGTTCGATCTGGCGGCGCTGGAGCGCATCTTCAGCGAGGAGCCGGAGCGCCTCTCCCCCAATGTGCTCCTGCGTCCCCTCGTCGAGGCGCATGCGGTGCCGACGGTCGCCTACGTCGGTGGCCCGGGCGAGCTCGCCTATCTCGCCCAGACCGGCCCGCTGTTCACCGCTTTCGGCGTGCCGCGCCCGGTGCCCACACCGCGCCTGTCCGGGTTGCTGGTGGACGCGCGAACGGACAAGACGCTGGAGCGTCTCGGCCTGGCACCCGGCGACCTCGCGCGGTCGGAACACGAGCTCGCCGGTGCCCTGCTGAAGGACACGCTGCCGGTTCCGGCCGCCGAGGCCCTGGAAGCGCTTAGGCGGGAGCTGCGCAACGGGTTCGGGGCGCTCGCCCGGGAGGCTGCCGGCATCGACGCGACGCTCGAGCGCACGGTCGAGTCGGCGCGAAACCAGGCGCTCGGGGGGACGCAGGAGATCGAGAAGAAGCTCCTGGCCGCCCTCAGGCGCACGAACGACACCGCGCTCGGGCAGCTGGCGCGGGCGCGCACGGCCCTGTTTCCGGACGGCGACCCCCAGGAGCGGGTTCTCACCCTCGCGTCGTTCACGGCCCGCTACGGCGGCGACGTGGTGGAGGTGCTGGCGGCGGCGGCGGACGCGCACGCCGACCGACTACTTGAAGGGAACCTGCTGGCGACCTAGGTTAACATCATGCTCTGGCCGATGGTCATCCTCGTTGCGCTCATGATCCCGCTCACCGCGATCGTGCTGGATTCCCCCGTGGTGCGCGCCTGGGTCGAGCGGCGCCAGCACGCCGGTCCGCTGGAGCAGGCGGAGGTCGAGGAGCTGGCGAAGAAGGTCGGCGTGCTCGAGGCGGATCTCGACACGCTCACGCGCCAGTTCGCCCAACTGCAGGAGGAGCATCAGTTCCTCCAGCGGATCCTCGAAGACCCCACCAAGCGCCAAGCCGCTCAGAAGGCCATTACCGACCACACCGGCGGGTAGCCGATGACCCGCTCGGCGGGCCGCTCGGCGGCGCTCGTCGCGGCCGGCATCTTCGTTTCGCGGCTTGTCGGCTTCGTCCGCGAGCGTGTCTTCGCCCACTACTTCGGCAACTCGGCAGCCGCCGACGCGGTGCGGGCCGCCCTCAAGATCCCGAACCTGATCCGCAACCTGCTCGGGGAAGGGACGCTCTCCGCGTCCTTCATTCCGGTCTACGCCCGGCTCCTCGAGAGCGACGACCCCAAGGCGGCACGCGCCCTCGCCGGCGCTGTCGCGTCGATCCTCCTCATCGCCTCGGCGGCCGCCGCGCTGCTCGGTATCGCCCTGGCCCCGGCCATTACGGCGATCGTCGCGCCCGGCTTCGACCCCGAGCAACGCCGGCTGACCGTCACGTTGGTTCGCATCATCTTCCCAGGTTCGGGGCTCCTCGTGCTGGCGGCGTGGTGCCTCGGCATCCTCAACACCCATCGGCGGTTCTTCCTCCCGTACGCGGCGCCCGCGCTCTGGAACGTCACTCAGATCGCCGTGCTCGTCGCGGCGGGGGCGCGCCTCGCCGGCGGCGATCTCGCTGTCTGGCTCGCGTGGGGCGTGCTCGCGGGGTCGCTGCTCCAGCTCGTCGTCCAGGTGCCCCAGGCGGTGCGGCTGGCGGGCGGCATCACGTTCCGTCCGTCCTTCCAGGTGTCCGGCGTGCCCGACGTGCTGAAGGCCTGGACTCCCGTCGTGATCGGTGCCGGCGTCGCCCAGATCTCGAGCCTCGTGGACACCCAGCTCGCGAGCCTGCTCCCCACGGGGGCGGTCGCGAGCCTCGGGTACGCCCAACTGCTCACCAACCTGCCCATCGCGCTGTTCGGCGTGTCGGTGGCCGCGTCCTCCCTCCCCGAGCTGGCGCGGGATGCCGCGGGAGCCCAGGCCCAGGAGGCGCTGCGTGCGCGGCTGGCCGAGGGTTTCCGCCGCATCGTGTATTTCGTGCTGCCGTGCGCCGTGGCGTTCGCCGCCATCGGCCGGCCCCTCGTGCGCCTCCTGTTCGAGACCGGGCGATTCGGGACGGAGGATGCGGCGCTGGTCACCGGCGTTCTTGCGGCCTACAGCGTCGGGCTCGTCGGCTGGGCCACGGTGAAGCTGTTCGCCTCCGGCTTCTACGCGTTGGGCGACACCCGTACCCCCGTGGTCACCGCCGCGTCGTCGGTCGTGCTGTCGGTCGTCCTCTCGTACATCCTGATGCAGCGGCTTGGCCCCGCCGGCATCGGCCTCGGCGCCGGGATCGCCGCGCTCTTCAACACCACGATGCAGCTGGTGCAGTTGCAGCGGCGCATCGGCCGGGTGCTGGGCCCGGCCGACTGGTGGGCCGCGGGTCGGGTGGCGGCCGCGAGCGTGGTGAGCGCACTGGCCGCGCTCGGCGCGGCCCTCGTGTCCGCTCCGGCGGGGATGGTGGCCACGGCGCTCGCTACGTGGACCGTCTTCGGCGCGGCGTACCTCGGCATCACGCACCTGCTCGGCCATCCCGAAGCGGCGACGTTGCTGCGCGTGCTCGCGCGCCGCACCGCGCCGTGATCGCGCCGCCCCCCGCCGTCGAGGGCGCGCTCGCGGGCCTCCCCGACGCGCCGGGCGTCTACCTCTGGAAGGATGGAGACGGGCGCGTCGTGTACGTCGGCAAGGCCAAGAGCCTGCGCGCCCGGGTCCGGGCCTATTTCAGTGACGACTACGCCGTCAGCCCGCGCCTCGCGCTGCTCCAGCGCTCCATCGAGGGCCTTGAGACCATCGTCGTCGCCAACGAGTCGCAGGCGCTCCTACTCGAGAACAACCTGATCAAGGAGCACCACCCGCGGTTCAACATCGACCTGCGAGACGGCAAGCGGTATCCGTGGCTCGCCGTGACCGTGGGCGAGCCCTTCCCGCGACTCCTGGTGACGCGGGCCGCGGCCGATGACGGCGCCCGCTACTTCGGGCCCTACACGGACGTCGGCGATCTCCGGCAGTTGCTCCGGGTCGTCCGCCGCCTCTTCCAGGTGCGGAGCTGCCACTACGATCTCCCACGCGAAATGCCGGAGCGCGCGTGCCTCGACTACCACATCGGGAAGTGCAAGGCGCCGTGCGTGGGGCGGGAGAGCCGCGAGGGGTACGGCCGGATGATCCAGGACGTGCTGCTCTTCCTCGAGGGCAAGACGCTGGAGGTGCGGCGCCGCCTGCGCGAGCGGATGCAGGCCGCGGCGTCGGCGATGCACTTCGAGGTGGCCGCGGAGCAACGGGACGCGCTCAGACGCCTCGACCAGATCGAGGAGCCCCAGACGGTCGAGCGCGTCGGCGGTGGGACCTGCGACGTGATCGGCATCGCGCGCGACGAGGACGACGCCTGCGCCGTGGTGCTGCGGGTGCGCGACGGCAAGCTGCTGGGTCGTGAGCACACCTTCCTCGTGGGCGTGGAGGAGGCGGCCGAGGGGGAGATCCTCACCGCGTTCCTCGTACGGTCCTACCTGCCGCTTCCGGCGCGGGCCCGCGCGGTCGTCCTTCCGGCGCCTCCGGCGGACGAGGACGCGCTGCGGGAGGCATTCGGCGAGGCGCGCTGGAGCGTGCCGCGCAAGGGCATCGGCCGGCGGCTCGCCGACCTCGCGGACCTGAACGCGCGCCACCTCCTCGAGACACTACGCCTCGAGACTTTCGAGGGGTCCGAGCGGGCCGAAGACCCCGTCTATGCCGTCGGCCGCGACCTCGGCCTCGCCGTCCTGCCGCGGCGGTTGGTGTGCGCCGACATCAGCACGGCGCAGGGCAGGGACACCGTCGGCTCGATCGTGTGGTTCGAGAACGGGCGGCCGCGGCGCAGCGAGTACCGCACCTTCAAGATGCGGACGGTGGAGGGGCAGGACGACTTCGCCTCGATGGGTGAGATGATCGGTCGCTATCTGAGACGCCGCATCGCCGAACAGCAGCCGCTGCCCGACCTGGTCCTCGTGGACGGCGGACGGGGCCAGCTCAACGCCGCACTCGCCGCGGCCCGGGAGGCCGGTGCCGAGCGGCTGGCGTTCTCGAGCCTCGCCAAGCGCGACGAGGAAATCTACCTCCCCGACCGTGCGGAGCCTCTGCGCCTGGCGCGCCGCAGCCCCTCGCTGCGGCTGCTCCAGCGAGCCCGCGATGAAGCCCATCGCGTGGCCGTGACCTTCAACCGGAAACGCCGCGCGGTCCGCACCCTGACGTCGGAACTGCTCGCTGTCCCCGGCGTGGGACCGACGCGCCGCCGCGCGCTGCTGGAGCGGTTCGGTTCGCTCGCCGGCGTGCGGTCCGCGAGTCCCGAAGAGCTGGCGGCGGCGCCCGGCATCTCCCGCCAACTCGCCGAACGCATCCTCGAACACCTTAGCGAGAAGAGCTGACCCGATGGACTGGACACTGGAGTGCTCGGGCTGTGGAGCACAGCGCGGCCCGGAGGGGCTCCCCACCGTCTGTGATGCCTGCGGCGCACCGTGGCTCGTGCGCTACGCACGGACCATCCCCGCATCCACGCGCGCCGCCATCGCGAAGCGCCCCCAGGTGATGTGGCGCTACCGCGAGCTGCTGCCGCTCGTGCCCGGGGAGGAGCCCGTGTCCCTCGGCGAAGGAGGCACCCCGCTCTTGCCGGTGCCGCGCCTCGGCGAACGGCTCGGATTCTCGGACCTCTGGGTGAAGGACGAAGCCGTGAATCCGACCGGCTCCTTCAAGGCGAGGGGGCTCTGCGCTGCGATCACCCGAGCGGTTGCTGCGGGAGTGAAACGGTTCACGTTGCCCACGGCCGGCAACGCTGGGGTGGCGGCGGCGGCCTACGGTGCCCGAGCGGGCGCGAGCGTGCAGGTCTATGCGCCCAAGTCCACACCGAGGCCGCTGCTCGACCAGATGACCGCCTTCGGAGCCGAGCTTGTCACCGTTGACGGACACATCGGTGACTGCGGTCGACTTTCGAGGGCGTTCGCCGCAAGCCACGACGCGATGGACCTCTCGACCCTGAGGGAACCCTACCGTATCGAGGGAAAGAAGACCCTTGGGCTCGAGATCGCCGAGCAGCTGGATTGGACACTGCCGGCGATGATCATCTATCCGACTGGCGGCGGCACGGGGCTCATCGGGATGTGGAAAGCGTTCCAGGAACTCATCGCGGCCGGGTGGGTGCGGGGGCCGATGCCGAGGCTGGTCTCCGTTCAGAGCGCCGGATGTGCACCGGTCATCAAGGCGTTCGAGGAGGGAAAGACCACCTGCGAGCCGTGGCCGGACCCCCACACGGTCGCCAGCGGCTTGCGGGTCCCCGGACCCTTGGGGGGGGCGTTGATGTTGCGCGCCATCCGGGAAAGCGGGGGCGGGGCGGTGGCTGTGACGGATGACCAGTTGATGGACGGGGCCCATCTTCTCTCGAGCCTCGAGGGCGTTGATGCCTGCCCGGAGGGTGGGGCAGCCGTGGCGGCGGCGCACATCTTGCTCGTCCGGGGTATTGTACGAAGGGATGAGCGCCTGATCCTGTTCAACACGGGTGCCGGCGTCCTCTACGGTCACGACTTGAAGTGAGCTGTTGACTGGACGCCGTAACGCTATAAAGTTTCACGACTTCGGTGCATTGGCACCACGCACAACTCAGGAGCCCTGGATGACTTCTCGCAGTGTCCGATTCCTGGCGCCGCTCGCGGCTCTCCTCGTGGTCGTCGGGACGGCGGCCGCCCAGCAGAACTCGTCCCAGTGCCGGGGCCTCACCTATTCGGGCAACTTCCGGTTGAACAGCGCCAAGCTGTACCTCGACCAGGCGGTTCGCTACCAGCGCACGGATCCCGCTCGCTCGCAACGGGCGGTTGCGGACGCGACCCGCCAGCTGGAGTCGGCTGCGGAGGCCGGTGGCAACGCGATGACCGTCGCGTTCTTCTGGGGAGAGATCTACCTCTTGAGGGGCGACCTCGTCGGTGCAGACTCGATGTTCACGAGGGCGGGGCTTACCGCGGAGGAGGAGTGCCAGCGTGAGATCCTCCGCCTGCGCCGCAACGAGTGGGCACCGTTCAACAACGGTGCGGTCAACATGACGCGCGCCGGGAACCCGGACTCCACGCTCGCGCTGCTGCGGAAGGGGAACCTGATCTACCGCGGCGACCCGTCGGGGGCCCTGCGGATGGTCAGCATCTTCGCCCAGCGGAACCAGACCGACAGCGCCATCTTCTACGCGCTGCAGGCGGCGCATTCCACGGGGGAGCCGCGCTTCCTCGACCTCAGGAAGGCGGCGCTGTTCACGGCGGGCCGCCTGCAGCAGGGCGCGAATCGCGCGGCTGATGCGGAGGCGACGTTCCGCGAATACCTGCGCCTCGCACCCCGCGACCTGCCGGCGATGGGAGCGCTCGGGGCGGTCCTCGCACTGCAGAACAGAACCGCGGACGCCAACGTCGTCTACGATTCGCTCATGGTCTCCGCCGACACCGTCACCGATCCGGACGCGCTCTTCGACGCCGCGACGGAGTTGGTGCGGGCGCGCCGTTACCCGCTCGCCGCGCGCGTATACGAGCGCGAGCTCACTTTCAATCGGTGCCACCGGGACGCGCTGTACAACCTGGCGAGCACGTACAACGCGCTGCGGGACAGCGTGCACATGCTCCCGGCGGCGCTGCGGCTGGTGGCGGTCGACTCGATGAACCGCGGCTCGCTGGCGATGCTGGCGCAGGCCTACGTGATGTCCGGCGATCGGAACAAGACGGTGGAGACGCTCCTGCGGCACGACTCCCTGCCGTGGACGTTCGAGCTGGTTCGATTCACTCCGGCCGACACGTCGGCGGCCCTGCTGGGCGCGGTCTCGAACCCGCAGCAGCGTCCGTTGCCGGCGTTCCGGTTCACGATCGAGTTTCTGAACGGCGCCTGCGAGCCGGTGTCATCGGCGGTCGTCGAAGTGCCGGAGGTCCCTGCGGACGGGCAGTCTACGGTGGAGGTGACGGGCCGCGGACGTGGCATCAAGGCGTATCGCTACAAGACGAACTAGGGATGGTTGACAGGAGGCGGAGCGACCCTGGTTTCCGCCTCGCTCGCGGGCGTAATTCAGTGGTAGAATGCCAGCTTCCCAAGCTGGACGTCGCCGGTTCGAATCCGGTCGCCCGCTCTTAAGTGCCCTTGACAGAACGACTTACAAACGCGTAACTTTTCGGTCAATCTGGTACCGCTATCTGGTACCGTTAAACCGGGAGGTTGCGCGTGTCTCGTCCGGTCCGATCCCCGAAAATCATCTGGCGCACGCGCGGCGGCGTGGCCCGCGCCTATGCCGACCTGCGGGCCCACGGCGGCAGCCGTTGGGACGCACTGTGCGAGCCCGGCAGCCGACAGGCCACTACCGACCCCAAGCGCGCCGTCCATCTGCTGTCGGCGCGGCTGAAGGCGCTCGAGCAACACCGCCAGACCGCCCGCGCGACCCCGCTGGCCGAGGCGGCGGCGTTGCATCTGGAGAAGCGTGCGGCCGATGGGACGGCGGGAGGCGAGTGGCTCGGCTCCATGCAGCGCTCGTTTGAGCGAGCGGTAGAGTACTTCAAGCCCCAGCGGGACATCGCCAGCATCACGGTGGACGACGTCAAGAAGTGGCTGGCCTGGCTGCGCACGCACGCGGCGAAGCGGCCCAGCGATAGCCAGCTGCTGCACGACCTCTACACGCTCTCCAACCTGTACCGATACGCGCCGGTCCACTTTCCCGGGGTCCTGCCGCCGAACTACAACCCCGTCAAGGAACTTCCGGACAAGCCGTCCACACACCGCGCGAAGGAAGCCCCCTTCCTCGAGCCGGACACGGCCGCGTTGCTGCTCCAGACGGCGCGCATCTACGAACCCCTCAGCATCCGCTGGTCGCAGGAGCCGGAGCACGTCTACGAGATCGTCGCGACGTTCCTCTACACGGGTGCGCGGCTCAGCGAAGTCCTCGGGCTGCTGACGGGCGACATCTCCCTCCGGGAGAGCGTGGTCGCCATTCGCAGTCATCCCCATCGCCAGCTCAAGACGGAGACCTCCGCGCGGCTGATTCCGCTTTGGCCCGAGCTTCGCAAGATCGTGAAGCGGCTGGTTTCTTCGCGCGAGCCCCAGTCACTGCTGTTTCCAGGGCCGGACGGGCGCATGATTCGGGGCATCGACAACCTCTGGGACCGCATCAGCGAGTTGGGAAACCTCCCGCCCATTCGCGCGCATCTGTTGCGTCACACCTACTGTGCCACGCGACTTCAGACGCTCGACCACGGGTTCCCCGTGGCGGAGTTCGTCGTGGCGCAGGAGCTCGGGCACGGCAGTATGGACTTGATTCGCAAGATCTATGGCCATGTGCAGTCCCGCCGCGGTCGCTTCCCCACGGTCCGTTACTGCATCGAAGACTGGCCGAAACTGAAGAAGCAGGTGCAGGCGTTGCCGGGGCGTTTGAAGGAGCGCCTGATCGCACGGGACAAGGCGCTCGAGGCGGGGACGGCGGCGGCGGGGCGGGCAAGTGGCAAGGCGCGACGGGAGACCGGCTCGGCGGCGCGCGAGCAGGCTGCGGAGCAGCGCGAGGCTCGGGCGCGGTACATGCGGGAGTACCGGAAGCGCACGACTACGTGACGGGGGTCTTGACGTGCAAGCGTGAGACTATATTATGTAGTGTCGTAGTCAATATGATATAGTCTACTAGGCGGTACTCGGATGCGACTCTCGGGACGCACTGCACTGGTGGAAGCCCTCGAAGCCGTGGGCGAGCGACTCGCCCACGACGGCGCGGTGTGCACGCTCGTCGTCGTCGGCGGAGCCGCGCTCAACCTTCTGCGCATCGTCGATCGCCCCACCATCGACGTGGACGTCCTGGCGTGCATCGGAAGCGATGGGCAGACGCTCCAGCCGCCCGATCCGCTTCCCGACGCGTTGCGCCGCGCCATCGTTGCCGTGGCTCACGACCAGGGTCTTGTCGAGCACTGGGTGAACACCGCGGTCGCGGACCAGTGGCGCTTCGGTTTGCCTCCCGGCCTCGGCGAGCGGCTGACATGGGAGACCTTCGGTGGGCTCCGGGTCGGCATCGTGGAGCGGCGCGATCTAGTCTGCTTCAAGCTCTACGCTTCGGCCGACCAGACCGGTCCCGACAACGTGCACGTCCGCGATCTGCTCGCCTTGCGGCTGAGCGACGCGGAACTCGAAGCCGCAGCCGAGTGGGTTCGGTTGCAGGATGCCGGACCGGACTTCCAGGCGGTACTCGCCCGGGTGATCGCGTATGTCCAAGACACGCTTCGCTAGCCTCGCGCGCGATCTCCGCGAGGCGGGCGCGACCGCGGCCTGGATCCAGTGGCAGGCGTTGGGGGGCCAAACGGCAGCCCGCGCACCGTCGTCGATCGTGGATCCTGAGGCGCTGGTGCTCTTCTCGCTTTGGCTCGCCGACGACGAACCTAGGGTCCGCGACTTCCTGCGAGGACTTGCCGGCTTTGGCACGCGGATCCTCAGCGTCCAGCGCTTGAAGGGGGCGATGTCGGCGTTCCCCGACGGCACCGAGCAACGGGTTGGCGGGTTTGCCTCTCTGGTTCTGGCCGCTGGCAAGGATCCGCGGTGGTCTCGGCTCGCCACCACTGGTCCGCTGTGGTCGACGAGGTCAGGCAAGGTTGGGTCGCCCACCCCGCGGCTGCGCGAGCCCGGCTCGCTCCTACTCCGGCTGCGGACCGGGTTTGGCGTCGACGTCCGGACCGATACGCTCGCATACCTGATCGGTCGCAACGGCGCATGGGCCGGTGTGCGGGAGATCGCCGAAGACCTCTGCTTTGCGAAGTACTCGGTGCGACTGGCATGTGCCGCGCTCTCGGACGCGGGCCTCGTCGTGGCGAGGAGTGAGCGCCCGGTGACGTACTATGCTGATTCACGACGGTGGAGCGCGGCATTGGACCTACGTGCCGAGTCGGTTTGGCGGCCTTGGGTGTCGGTCTATGCTTTTGTCCTGCGCCTGGGGAAGTTCCTCACTGAGCCGCGTCTCGCCACCGCATCGGAGTCCTTGGTGGCGTCCCTGGCGCGGGAGTTCGTGATAGAGCACGCGCAGGTGCTCACGCAACTGCAGCTGGATGTCCCGGACCAGCGAGCCCACCTGCGCGAGGCCTACCTGCCGGCCTTCGAGCGGACGGTGGGCGCGTTGGTGGAGTGGCTCGAGGCGAGCACCTAACATGCAGAATCGTCACGTGACAAACAGCGCCTGATCGCACGGGACGAGGTGCTCACGGCGGGGACAGCGGCAGCGGGGCGGGCGAGTGGCAAGGCACGGCGGAAGACCGGCGAGGACGCGCGCGAGCAGGCGGCGAAACTGCGCGAGGCTCGGGCGCGCTACATGTGGGACTACCGGAAGCGCGCCACCGCTTGAGGGGTCCCTTGCGACAGCCCCCGGTGGAGCGCCGGAGGAGGAGCCGATCCGACTACGATGCTGGCGGCGATGAGCGATTTGAACGAGGCGCGAGACCTCGTGGCATAGCGGCGACGGGGCGCGACCTGCATTTTTCGAGTATACTGGAGACGTCGGAGGTGAGGGAGATGCTGATCCGCGACAGCGTGACAACGCTTCGGTCCCAGATTCTGGCTGCCGCGGCAGGGTGCGGTGCCAAGGACATCCGGATGTTCGGGTCCGCCGCGCGGGGGGAAGAACGCCAGGATAGCGACGTCGATTTTGTCGTGACCCTGGAGCCGGGGCGCACGCTTCTGGATCTGACCCGCCTCGAGTCTCGGCTTGAGCAGCTGCTGGGACGCCGCGTCGACGTTGTGACAGAAGGAAGCCTCCGGGAGCCGATCCGCTCGACGGCGCTGCGCGAGTCTGTGCTTGTCTAAGGGGCGCGATGCGGCGATCGAGCGCATTCGGCATATGCGCCAGGCCGCCGAAGCGATCGGCTTGTACGTCGAACGTGGCCGGGCGGCGTTCGATCGCGATTCGGCGATCCGAGAAGCCATCGTCTATCAGATCGCGGTGATGGGGGAGGCGGCCAAGGCTGTCGTGGCTGCCGACTCTTCGTTGGAAGAGGAGATCCCGGAAATCGAGTGGTCCCTGCTCGCGAAGATGCGTGACAAGGTCACTCACCAGTACTGGGCGGTCGATGCGGAGATCGTGTGGTCGACAGCCGACACCATAGTGCCGCAGATCAGGGCGGTGCTGACGAAGGCGCTGGATAGACTCCAGTAATGTTCTGAAGTCCGGCATCCGCACCGCATGACAGGCTGATGCACCTGCGGGCGCTGCGATCCGACTACGTCAGGATGCGAGAGATGCTCTGCGGCGATCCCATGCCGTTCGACGGATTGCTGGCTGGCCTTCGCGCTCTTGAGGCCTGGATCAAAGGCTAGCGCTGGTCACCGCTGGCGACCAACGCTGCGCAGGTGCTCAAGTGCTCAGTTCGTTCGGCCTCCTCGTTCATGAATTCCTCCCGCGCCCGTTCGAGCTTCGCAAGGACGGCGCGCACGAGGTAGGCGTCGCCTGGCCTCGCGAACCACTCGAGCACGCGCACGTCGGCGAGCAACGTCCCTTTGCCGTATTCCCACCACATGGTTAGTGCGCCTCCGGCGCGTTCAGGTTGGTGGCGCTACCGCTTGACGTGTTGCTTGCGCCAGCGGCCGAGGTCGACGGCTGCGGGCTCGACGGCCGCCTGTTGCCGCTTGAAGAAGTCCGTGATATCGGATGCCGGGATGCGCCATTCGCCGTTCAGCAGTCTGTACGCGTGCGGGAAGTGACCTTCGTGTACCAGCTGCCAGATCCGCTCCCGCGTACGCCCCATTGCCACCGCGACTTGCCTCAGGGTGTAGCCCCCCAAGGGCTCTGGGCCCAGGCTCGGTACGGCCTCCGGCTGGCGGGTCTTGTACACCAGTTGCTGCACCAACTCCCGGGGCAGCAGGACGAGCGAGGTATCCACGGCCAGCTGGTCGAGCAACGATTGAACCTGGTCGGCCGGAGTCATGCGGCCTCCGGCGCGTAGACAGTCTTCGCCGTAATGAGGTTGAAGTTGAACTGCAGAGCCAGCTCCTCGAGATGCTTCACGCTCTCGGGCAGCTGCTTCATCACATACTTCCACCACATGGCTAGTGCGTCTCCGCCGCGTTCGCAGCGATCGATCCGTCGGATGTCGTGGGCATCGTGTGCTCCTTG